>ERZ857922.744-NODE-744-length-45807-cov-4.548872_pt1 | contig 45807 bp, 40 predicted proteins | sample MGYA00519579_ERZ857922 | MGnify/ENA primary metagenome ERZ857922 (study PRJEB31778, sample SAMEA3449375) | human gut metagenome | biome: human gut; feature: human-associated habitat; material: faeces | place: United Kingdom | collected 2010/2012 ... | reverse complement strand
CGGCTATTAATTTTTTGTCACCCATTCAATTTGAAAATTCTTTATTTTACTCTTATTTCTTTTCGCCTTTTTGTGTCCAGATTATTGACTATGGTTCAGTCCTCGTCACCGATAGGCGTCGTGTTCGGATCAATGCCAATTTCTTTTTCGGGCGGTAATTCTTTGACCTTCAGGTGGTCATTCATCGGGTTTTCCCGCACCTTCTGATCGAAGTCCGTGCGTGTAAATTCCTTATTGAATAAAGGCATATCAAAGTCATAAAGCATTACCCGTTCGTCGTCAACGGAGAGAATTTCATACTCCGCAGCGCCGATATACACCTTATCGCCGAGATGATATTCATAGCGTTGCTCCGGCGAAGGCTCAGGTTCTTCCATATAGCGATGATTATCAATCGTCACTTCTTTGCCGACTCTATCCTCATCAGCCGCTGCCGCCCTCTCCGGAGGGGCGGCAGAGAGGATTTCACGGTTTTTTTGCTGCTCTTTAAACTCAGACCGTCTTGCTTCCTGCTTTTCAAGCCATTCGGGATAGTGTGCTTTTTCCTTTGGATTTAAGTATCTGTCCAGCCTGATAAGCTCGCCAATGCGTTTCTCAACCTGTTTCCAGCTAAGCAGAATATGCGGTTTATCGTTCCCAATTCCTTTAGAAATATGGATACCCTTTCCGTCGTGCTGCTCATCAATGCCGGCTCCGACAATCACCGGATAGCTACCGCCCCACCCGTATTCATTTTTCAGAAAATCTGCGTTTTCCTTATGGGAAAAGCTCTTTTGGAACTGCTCATAGATACGCATTTTCCCTTCGGACACACCGCTGCCACGAGTGAGTACAGCGTCGATAATCTCCTGTGAAAAAGTAAAAGCAGAGGGTTTTGTTACCTCTGCTTCGTAGTCAAATATAAAACTCATCTGCCCGTCCATTGACGGCAACGGCTTCATTGTGTCCTGAAGTTCTCCCAAAAGCCGCATTGCTTCAAAATGCTTGGCGATAACTCCCCAATCATAAAAGCTCTGCTTTGTGCGGCTTGTAAAGCTCCCCTCCCAAAGCTGAAGCACATTCTGGTAAGTCTTGTAGCCGACTCGTCTGTCGTCACTCAGTATCAGTTCGGTATAGTCATTGTTGAAAATACTCTTAATATACTCAGTTCGTCTGTCCTCATCGGCTACATTCTCATAAAACGCCCGGATTTCATCTTTGCTCGCTTTCAGGTGCGGCGTGGTCGCAAGAATTTCCCTGATAGTATCGTCGCCGCCAAAGAACGGCAGGCTCTTATCTTCGTGGCTTCTGTCGTAATACTCTAAGCGAAGATTACTTCCTTCAGTACCATTTCCTGAACTCGGTTCTTCAGATTGTTCGTCAGGCGAACCCACTTCATCATATCCTCCGCCTTCATCTGCTCGGTCAGTCCTTCCTTCGCCGCCATCTGCTTCATCAGGCGTTCCTCCATCTCGATTGCTCTCTGCTCCACCTCTACCAAGTGTTCCGTCAGCCTGCCCGCCGTCAGGTAATTGTAGTACAGAACCCGGTGCTGTTCCTTCAGGAACTTTTTCCTCATCTGTGCGTACCTGCCAAGACTCACTTCCGGCTGCTCCGGCAATCTCAGGTTCGGCAGGCTGTAATCGCCCACCATCGTGTAGGTCAGTTCGTTCATCGCTAAAGCTCCTTTCGGTTTTATTTTCAACCCCATTGTACTCATTTCTATTCTGACTGGCAATTATGCGATTTTGCCGATCCAAAGCCATAACGGTCTTTGCTATCTCAGATAATCCCATTTCCACAATATCGCTTGTGGCAAATCCAAGCGCATTGAGCGTTTCCTGCGTATTAAAGTTGGTAACATCTCTGAAATCATCGTCCTCAAAATAGCTTTCCGTATCAATACCGAGCCGGGACATCATCATATACGCCACGCTGTTAGTAACAACCTCCCGATATAGAAAGGTGATACTGTCCTCGTCCAGTCCCTCCAAAAAGCTGTCGTTTACTGAGTACAGCAAATCACGGATATAGTCTGGAAGATTGTCCTCGGCGGCATTTCTTGCCGCACATATAACAGCTTCCGCAAGATTGCTTTTGTTGTCAATTTCTCCAAAAGTGCTTTCCAGCGTTTCGATTACATCGGCTTCATATTCCTGCCGCATATTCCAAAGGGGAACGGGACGGGAATATCTACTCTCGTGGGTATCGGAAATATCAAAGTAATGCGTAAGCCTTTGCCTTTCACGGTTCTCATCGGCAAATACCGCAATGCCTCTTGCCCCACGATTTACCCAACGACCAAAGCTTCTGTTCCAACGCTCAATCTCAAGGACTGCCGTTGCGTCCGGTCGCTGTGCGAATACCAAAAGCTGTTCGTCATAGCGCAGCTTATAGTTCCGGCAAGCCGACTGCAAAAGCGCCTGCCAGCTCTGAGGATTTGATACAACCGTTTTACAGGTGCGGTTATACAGCTCAGAAATCAGGTCATATTTTCGTGCCATTCAAAACACCTCCTTTATAGCCATCTCGCCAATCGTCAGGATCAAGGTTCATATCACTCCATATGATGTGCCTGTCCGTCTGTGCGTTGTTCATCTGCACCACCTCCCAGATAGGAGAACAGCTTGCCGGATTTCGTCTGCTTCTGAAATTCCATTATCAAAGTCATATCAGGTATCGTGATATTGGGAATTTTCAAAATTGCCGCCATATCGAGCTGCTGTAATTTCTTTTCGGTATCACAGCCTGCGTCAAAGAGCTTATTCAGTACCTTGACCTTATTCTGAAATGTTGCATTGTTTTTGCTTGCCATATCAAATCCTCCTTACCCTATGTTGATGACGACAGAAATACAGTCCTGCGGCTTCTGCTGCGGATTGCGTGAAAGCTCCGGAAAGACAGACTGCACACGCTGTCTTGCCCTTCGTATGGTTTCAAAGCAGGGCAGACCATAGAGCTTGTAATTGAACACAATATCCTCCAGCGGCAGCTCTCCCACACGCATATAGCTGTAACGGTTATAGTAATGGAGAATGAGCAGCATATCGTCGTATCTCGACCTCGGACAGTCCTTCAAGATTTCAAGCACCCGGTTCTCCACCGTTTTTGATTGGTTCATAGCGTTCCTCCTAAAACAAAATAAGGGGCAGAGTTTTTTACGCTCCGCCCCAAGTGTGACTACTTATTTCTTACGGTTTTTGACCTGAAGAAAAATAAAGCCGCCGATAATCACAGCGACCAATACAATAGCGATAATTGTCTTTGCTTCCATCAGTTCTTCCCCTCCTTTTTCTTCTTTCTGAAGGCAATCAAAGAGGTTACTGCAATACCCACAGCGGAAAGTCCTGCAAGCGCATACCAAAGGCTCATATTGGTGTCATCTCCAGTTTTCGGAGTATCCCTAAGCTCGTTGTGCATTGTTACAGTCGTGGTATCGTCTGCCTTTACCGTTACCTCTTTATCGGCAGGAAGGATATAGGCGGAAGAAGCCTGATCGGACACTTCGGAAATGGTGTAATCTCCGATACGGAGTCCTTCAATCAGGATTTCTCCATTTTTATCCGTCTTATAAATCTGCTCAAAACCGTTTGCTCCAAACACACGGAACGAGAAGCCTTCTACCTTCCCGTCAGAGGAAGTTTTGACAATTTTAAGACTACCTTTCATCGCTTCGTTGATAAACCCAACGCCCGCTTTGTTTTCCACAGAATAGGTCTTGCCATCTTCCTCTACAAATACGGAGTAAACACCTTTATCAAGGATAAATCCTTCCGGCGCTTTCGTTTCTTTCACAAGATATTTTCCATAGAACAGGTCACGCATTTCATAAATGCCTTCGGAAGTTTCTTCAAGCGTTCCGAGCAGTTCATCGTCCTTATCGAGCTTTCCGTCCCCGTTGACATCTTTGTAAACCTCAAACTCAGCTCCCGTCAGTTTGTTATCCGGATAGTCTGCGTCTACTTTTGTAAGCGTGATATTGCCACGCACAAATTCGTTGATGATTTCAAATTCAACAACCTGCTCTTTTTCAGCGATATTTACTTCGTAGACAGTATTATCAAGCACATATCCTTTCGGCTGACTGATTTCCCTGACATACCAAATGCCATATGGAACTTTGTCAAAGGAGAAGCTGCCGTCCTCTGCGGAAGTAACTGTCATAAGCGCATTTTCCTCGGTAAACTCCATATCATCAGAAGCAAAGATACCGATAACAGCTCCGCCGAGTGCTTTGCCGTTCTCATCGACCTTTTTACCGGAAACAGAACCGTAAATCAGCTTGTTTTCGATTTTCTTACCATCGTTTACGCTAATCTCAACTTTTGCCGTATCCTGACCGGCGTATTCAAATACAACGGGATATTTGGTGTCGTTTAAGATATAATGCTCATCGGCGGCAATCTCTTTAACATAATAGCTGCCCATCGGAATATCTGTCTTGATAACCGCTTTCCCGTTTTCATCAAGGGTTACAATTTCAATCAGGCTGTCGGCGGGAATCACCGCACCGTTTACGGCAGTAATATCCTCTGCGGCATAAAAACCGAAGCTGATATTTTTAATTTCATCGCCCTTGCCAATTCCGAAAATATCATTCGTTTCAAGTGTCTTTTCAAGGCTGATTTCTGCTTTCTGTCTTTCGTTATAGAACGATGTGGAAGTTTCCGTTACGGAAATCTCCTGACCGGCATAGGTAAGCTCTACTTCGTGTGTTTCGCCGCTTAATACCATACCGAACGGCGCTTCAACCTCTGTTACGGTATATCTGCCAAGATACAGTTCCTTGCTCTTAACAGTACCGTCAAAGGTTGTGGTAACCGTATCCACTACTTCATCTTTGGAATAACGGAGCGTACCGTCCGGAGTGTAAATATCCTCGGCGGCACGAATTTCATAAACTGCACCTTCAAGTCCGGCAGCTTCATATACCGGCTGATAAATTTCCGGCGTTTTCTCCCCACCGCTGACTGTGACATCGGCAAAAATTTCTCCTGTCTTTTCTACACTGATTGTACCTTTCTGCGCCATATTCGGCTTGTTTACCTTAACAACCGTAATGCCGCCCTCGTCAGAAGAATTATCCTCCGTAATGTCAAAGTAAACCGGCGTACTGTCAAGCACATAGCCATACGGAGCCTGTACCTCTACAATAGAATATCCTTTGCCGTAATCCAGTTTTTCAGGCGTTACCAAAGAACCTTCGGCGTCCGTAAAGAAAGTATCAACCGTTGTCGGAGTCGGATAAGTGAAAGTCATTGTTACCTGATTTCCGTCAGGATCATAAAGTTTGAAGCCGGCTCCCGCATAAGGAATGGATTTCCCGCTTTCAGCGTCCACTTTTACGATATGGACAAAGCTCTCAAAGTTTCTGTTATTGATGATATAGCGGTAAGTCTGACCGTCCTGTGCGATAAACACATCGAAGTCGTCCATCAGTTCTCTGCCTTCCCAACCGGAAGTCTGATGAACTGTATAAATACCGTATGGCATATCCTTCGTCTGTGCGAATCCGTTTTCATCGCAGACAAGCATATCTCTTTCGTCCTCATCTGCTGCGTCATAGCTTCCTGCAGATTTCAGGTACACTTCAAAAGCTGCGCCGTTTTCCGGTGTTTCAATCTGCGTTTCGCCATCGTCCGTATGCTTGATGATAGCGAGATTGCCTTTCATAACCTGTTCTGTCACATCATTTGAAGTAAGGTTGTGTTCCACAGTATAAAGCTCCGGTTCAGCGCCAACCTTATGAACTGCGGTATCAAGCAAATATCCTTCAGACGGAGTGATTTCTCGGATAGTCCAGTCGTTATCACAGACATATTCTTTCGTAGTAAACTGTCCGTTTTTGTCCGTCACATATTTATCGACGAGTGTATCGCCCTTATAAATTCCATACACCGCACCGGAGAGGGAAGCGTCCCCCTGAGCTTCGCCTTTTTCAGCGTCGCTTTTGGTTACAGTTACAGTAAATTTTTTAAGCACATTATGGAAAGTCCTGTTTGTTACCTTATTCCATTCCACCGTGGCTGTCTGCGTATCAGGCACAACATAGCGCACCGCTGTATCTACTTCTTCAAGGATATACGGCGTATTGCCGCTGATCAGGATATTTTCAAATCTTGCAACTCCCTCTTTATCTGTTACGGCGTATTCATCTACTTTCAGACCGCTTAAAGATGTTCCGTAAAGATGGAATTTCACTCCTTCCACTAAATTATCCTCAGAAGTCTTTACAACCTCCAGTTTTCCACGCTTTAAGGTATTGTTGAAGTTTACCGTAGTCGTTTTGCCTCCGATAAGAGTGACTTTCTGCGTCTGCTGCGGCTCATAACGGTCAATGCTCTGTTCTGTAATCGTATAAGTGGCAGGGAATAATCCCTCAACTGTCAGATTGCCGTTTTCATCAGTCACAACCGTTTTCTTAATGCCTTCTCCCTCAATGGTAAAGCGGATACCGGCTACCACTCCATCTTCTGATGTCTTTTTCAAAGCGATTGTTCCGGTAGGCGTTTCCACATTGATATAGGCATTTACGCTGTCCGCATTTTCAACGCCGGTCACCAAGTCCTGTAAATCCGGATCGCCGTAGGCAATCAACTTTGCGCTGTTGCTTACCGTAGGCACATTATTTCTTGTTGCAGAAATACGGACAGAGCCGCTGAAAGCATTGGCAGAAGTAATCGTCAGTTTGTTGCCCGATTTTGAAACTTTTACATCAGAGTCTGCACTTACAAAACTGAAATCGGAAAGAACGCCGTTGTTATCTGTAAGCGTAATGCTGTATTTCCCATCCTTATAGGCAAGTTCTTTGGTTACATCATTCTTTCCGCTTGCCATAAAGCTCGGAATCGTGCTGTGCTTTTCAAGCATATCCACAATCTTGTCATAAACTGCTTTCGCACCGCTGTTTGCGTAATTAGAGCCAAAGTGCAGGTTATAAACCTTGTTGCTCGTCTTACGATAAGAGCCTGTCGCTTCCCGGCAGCCCGTTACAAACTCCCATACAAGCGTCTGTGTGGCAAGCCATTTCTCATCGTCACTTCCCGAAAGATTATTTCGGTTTCCCTGATAGCCGTAAAGCAATGCAAGACCGACCGCTTTTTTCTGATTGGAAGATAAAGCGTTCCAAGTTTCCGAAGAAGCCTTTTTCAAGGTGTTTCCCGTTTTCAGCGGAACACCCGGCTGAATACAAAAGGCGGTTTCTCCGTCTACAAACATTCGGTATTTGTAGTTTCCCGTACCGCCTGCGGTATAACCTCCAATATTAGCGCTGCCATTGTACCTCATCGCATTGCCGTTACTGTCATAGGTATTGGAAAAACTAATTGTTCCAATATCACCCGCCGCATAAACGGTCGTCGTGCCAATTCCTGCAAATGCGGTCACACACATAAGCGCTGCCATTAACAGTGATGTGACCTTTTTGAATTTGGACTTAATCATCTCTAAAATTCCTCCTAATAAAATAAAAAGCACACCGCATTTCTACGATGTGTCTGTCCTTAACTGTTATTTTGTTTTAAAGCTAATTTTTTATCTTAGCAAACACCTCCTTTGTGCTTCAACTGTGCGATTGCTCTTTGAGATAGACATATACTCTGAGATAGATATACTCAGGGAGATTGTATATATCCTTTTCGGTAAGTTAGCTTGTAAATCAGGGGTTAGAGTGTGAGAAAGGGGGAATAAAAAGGCACACTCCGCCTTATCTGCTGTCACGCTCGGCACGGTTACGCAAAAACTTGTTGTAATGCTCCAACGCCTTGCAGACATATTCCTCGGTCTGGCTGATTGGAATATTTTTGGGGATAAGCTGACGCACTCTGTCGCCCCTCAGCACAATCTTCTCCTTTTGATTTGGTTTATCCTCAGCCATAATCGAGGAAATAACCTCTGTCGTAAGCTTGCCCTCCTCAAAGAACTTTCGCATTTTGATGGTCTGTGCGTGTGACGGGGTAGCGTCGTTCAAGTCGATTTCATCAACAATATCACGCTGGCAATCTTCATCGAGATAGGAAAGTTCCACCGCAGGGCGCATTTTTATCCGCCCCTCATCAACAAACTCAAGCAGTTCGGGAACAAGCTCCGTTAAGCGGATATATCGGCGGATTTGTTCTCGACTTTCGCCGACTTCTGCTCCGAGCATTTCATTCGTTCTTGACTTCGACACCACTGGTGTCGAAGTTAAATCTGTACGCTGTCCTTGCCTATTCATCGCTTCCAATCTCATCTTATAGGCAAACGCCTTTTCGCTCGGTAAAATCTGCGACCTTTGAAAATTGCTCTCGACCATTAGGATAGTGGCTTCTTCTTTTGACAGGTCTACAACCTCACAGCGCAGGGTATCAAATCCGGCAAGCTCACAGGCTCGCTTTCTTCTGTGACCTGACACAAGCTCATATCTGCCATCTTCCTTCTGTCTTACCGTAGCCGGTGTAATAACGCCTCTTTCCTTGACACTCTCCACGAGCTGCAACATATCTTCATCGTCACGCACCTTAAACGGGTGGTCGGGAAAATCGTCTATCTCGCTTATGGGAATATCCCGGATTTTGGATAGCTTAGCGTCGTCACGCTGCTCCTGCGTTGAAAAAATATCATCGAATGTGGGCAGAGTGAAGTCGCTCTTTCTGTTTGCCATCAGCTAACACCTCCTTCGTAAATTCGGAGTAGGCTTTTGACACCGGACTGTTTGGCTCATAGGCGAAAATGCTCTCGCCCTTTGAAGCAACCTCGGCAGCTTTTACAGCCATTGGAATCTGGGATTTGTAAATCTTAATGTGCGAGCCAAAATTCTGCCTGAGCGCTTCCACGGTGCTTTTGGCAAGGTTGGTTCTGTTATCCACGATAGTCAATAGAATACCGTCAATCGCCAAATCTGGATTGATACATCTCTTTACCTTAGATATGGTTCTGAGAAGCTGCGTCATACACTTCGCCGGAAGATAGTGCGCCTGAACCGGAATAACTACGCTGTCTGCTGCCGATAAAGAGTTCAGTGTCATCATACCAAGCGAGGGAGAACAGTCGATTAAAATAAAATCATATCTGTCCTTAACTTCACTTAAATATGATTTCAAAAGAACCTCTCTGTTCATCGCAGTTACAAGGCTGATTTCAAAATCAAACAGGTCGCTGCTTGACGGTAACAGATCAACACCCTCTTTATGCTTCAGTATTCCATTATACTGATTGCCTTCCTTGCCCTGAATGACCTCCATCATTTTGTCCGATATGGTGTTTTGAAGATTATCCGTATCTTTCCACCCAAGACAAGTAGTAAGGTCGCCCTGCGGATCAGCGTCTACAAGCAGGACTTTCTTCCCCTGCATAGCAAGACCTACGCCCAAGTTGACTGCCGTTGTGGTTTTACCAACTCCGCCTTTCTGATTGCATATCGCTATGGTTTTACAGTTTGACATCTTTCGCTTTTCCTCCTTTCGCTGTATTCATAACCGATCTTATATAAGGTCGGCTATGTATCAGCCGCAGTATTTGTTCTTAACGCCCCCTGCGGAAAGCAGTACGCTTTGTATGGGAAGCACTAAGGCTACGGTGAGCTGCACCGTATCATAGGGATTTCACCTCTGCCGGGTTCTCCGCCAGCCGCTTACGGAAGTATCATTATCATTCTGACTGTCATTGCCAAGCTCGGTAGCAATCCGAGTTTCAGGTCGGGAGTTCTCGCTCATTCTCCAATATAGAGAGTTCGTGGCGTACCCACCGTTGGGCTATCATCAGAAATAAAGTCCTTAATGCCTGTATATTCAGTTGTCAAAATGCAGCGAAGGGAGACACTCCGTTTAGGAGTGGTTTTTTAACCCCTTCACTTGTTCACACTGAGAGACACCTTTTGGGGACTCTGTTTTGAAATTTTTTCAAAAATTTTTTTAGAACGCAAAAAAGCCGCCTGCTTCTCAAATAAGAGAAACAAGCGGCTTGACCTATCTTATTCAAATGTAATGCACAGCAAGGCGTTTCTTTCGAGCCTGCGTAACTTTTATAAGTATATCGTCTACTGCGTCGGTATATCTGCCTTGTGCTATAAGGCTGTTTTTGAGTTGAATCAAAGCACCTATGACCTGAGTGCGTTCCTGCTCGGTTAAATATATATGAAAATCCTTTTGCTTCATCGAATGCACCTCCTGACATCTTCATTATACGAAAAAGCAGAAATCAGAAAAGGATACGATTTTCAGGCAAAAAAATAGAGCCTCACCCGTAAGATTGAAGCTCTGTTTTCGTTGTCGTAAATAACTCGGATTTTCATGTCGTAAACGACTGCGGATACCCATTTCGCAAGGCTTTTTTGCCGTTTTTACGATGTAGCCACTACAATGAAGCCACTAGATTAACGATTTTCGATTCACGGTGTTTACGACAGCGATTTGTCGTAAAAACCCGCCTTTGTCCTCGAAGTCATTTGTCGTAAATCCATTTTGGCGTAAATGGCGTAATTACTTACTTACCGAAGCAGCTGATGACACTTTATGCTTTACAATATCACCTTTTGATGTTGGGTGCCCTTTGGATGCATTTGGCAATGTAATGCGTCTCATTGAATAAAAAAATTCTGACTTTTGACTTTTTAATACTTTGCTTGTTTGTATTTGTGATTTCATTAAACTCTCTCCAATTCTTAATCAATCGCAACTTTCTTCATATTGTAAACAATATCAAGAAAATCATCTTCAAAAATATACTCCCACTGAAAATCCATATTATCAAAATATGTCCCAATAACATTAGCTGTTGTCTCCATTATTTCGGCCATTTTATCATCTAATATATCATCTTCGGAGAAATCCTCATTAAGTATGTCACAAGTCAAATAACCATAAATATGTGTATAGTCTGGATATTCATAAGTAATGGGCACTACAATAGTACAATTATAATATTCAAGAAAGCCATTATGCTCATTATCATAAGTTTTATCATCTCGTCTTATATTATTCTTTAGAAAATATGGATGCGACAAACAATAAATAAAATCTGTATTTTTACTTATAGAATATTGTATGCTTCCAATTTCTCTTTTGCCCTGAGAATATGTTTGATTATCTCTAAAAGTTGTAATGACTGAAACATCATTTACATCCTGTGGATCAACAACAATTCTACTAAATTGTTTTACTGAAATAGATGTTTCTAAAGAATACCCTTTTTCACGAAGACTTATATCTAAAATGAATTTTAATTTATTAGTCACATTTGCTAAAAAATGATTAAATTCTTTAAACATTGACTTCCTGTAATCTTTTTCCGATGTTTCTTTTAGATTTTTAGCAAATTCCTCAATCAAATTGTCATTATTACCATCAGCAACATACTCGTCTATCAATTGTTGCAGTTTGTCTTTTGACTGGGTGTACTTACTGTTAACCTCACATAATCGTGTCGTAAATTTATTAAGCGATGAAAAAATATACTTGTAGTAATACCTCAGTTTATCAGCAAGATCATTACTACGAGCAAGCTCGTTTGTTAATCTTGAAATTTCACTGTTTTTATCAATCGTAATTTTTTCTTCAATTTTAGCACCTTTTTTATATAATAATGTCTCATAGATAGTTATAGCTATTAAAAAAATGCTATTAAAAATCACAATAGATAAAACAACACCCCAACCCAAGTCAGTGTCATTATTAATGAATGAAAGTATTGCTAATACTAATCCAGCAATGTTAAAAATCCACGAAAGTATTTCAGGAATTTTACCCATATATCTATTCTTAAATTGTTCCCACCTTTTCATCTGTTCCTCGTCCAATTCTTTCTATAATTATGATAAAACAATTATAATTCACTATGTTTATATAGCATTAAATGATTATCATGTCACCGTTTAGTCTTCTGCTCTATCTCTATAAAACCTATTGACATTTCATCATAACCTACTTTAAACTTCTATATAATTTATATTCTCTCACCTGATATCTATGACATTTTTACCCCACTTAATATGGTGAAAATCGTCACGACCATTTAAAAGAAATGCTTTAACATTTGAAACGAGACAACTAAACATCCGTGTTTCATAATTTGTTTATTAAAATACATTTGAAGTCAAGTTTCAATATGTCACAGCACCTTTTTTACCACTCAAAGAATTTGCGGCAAATATTCTTTCAGCTTTCCCACATAATGAAAATATGAGCTTTACCATAAGCTTTTCAAATTTCTCTACATGCCGATTCATGATCTTGATTGTGATTGAGATAGATATACTGAATAACCTCGTTGCTTGCACAAATGGGTAGTCACATCACCTATATCTTCTTTTAACTACGTACATTATCGACTCTGATACTTCTGTCGTAAACGACTGCGGACGCCCATTTTACAAGGCTTTTTTGCCGTTTTTACGATGTAGCCACTACAATGAAGCCACTGGATTAACGATTTTCGATTCACGGTGTTTACGACAGCGATTTGTCGTAAAAACCCGCCTTTGTCCTCGAAGTCATTTGTCGTAAATTTGTCGTAAACCCCGTTTTTCGGGTTAAATTTGGATTAACGAAACCCGGCAAAACCTATCAAAACCCCGTTATTTTCTTAGTTCTCGTTCGGGAGGGGCTTCATCGTCGGGAACAGAAGTACATCTCTTATAGACGCACTGTCAGTCAGCAGCATTACAAGACGATCAAGTCCCAAACCAAGTCCGCCTGTAGGAGGCATACCGTATTCAAGAGCGGTAACGAAATCTTCATCAACTTCTGCATTAGCACCCTGTGCTCTCTTTGCTTCAGCCTGTTTTACAAAACGTTCTTTCTGATCAATAGGATCATTAAGCTCAGAGAAAGCATTACCCATTTCCCTGGCATAAATAAAATATTCAAATCTTTCGGTAAACGCCGGATCAGACGGTTTTCTTTTAGCAAGCGGAGAATTTTCAACCGGATAATCATAAATAATAGTCGGCTGAATAAGCTTATCTTCAACGAATTCATCAAAGAAAGCTATGAGAACATGACCCTTTGTAGCAGAATCTCCTTCTTCTACCTCTACGCCTTTTTCCTTTGCACATGCCCTTGCAGCTTCATCAGAATCCCATTCATTATAGTCCACACCTGCATATTTCTTCACAGCCTCAACCATAGTAAGCTTTTCCCAAGGAGCAGAAAGGTTTATACTTTCACCCTGATATTCAATTACAGTATCACCGCAGATTTTCTTTGCAAGCGTTTCATACATATTTTCAATCAGTTCCATCATACCCTTGTAATCAGTATATGCCTGATACATTTCAATTGTTGTAAATTCCGGATTATGTGAAGTATCCATACCCTCGTTTCTGAAAATACGTCCTACTTCATAGACCTTTTCAAATCCGCCTACAATTAGTCTTTTCAGATACAGCTCTGTTTCAATTCTCAGATACATATCCAAATCCAAAGCATTATGATGAGTTTTAAACGGTCTTGCTGCCGCACCAATCTCCAATGTATGAAGTACCGGAGTATCAACTTCAAGATATCCGAGATTATCCAGATAATTCCTAATTTCACGCAGGATAAGACTTCTCTTTACAAACGTATCTTTAACATCCGGATTCACAATCAGATCAACATAACGCTGTCTGTAGCGTGTATCCTGATCTTTCAGACCATGCCATTTTTCCGGAAGAGGAAGAAGCGACTTTGAAAGCAAGGTAACCTTTTGAGCATGAACTGAAATTTCTCCCTTTTTTGTTCTGAAAACAAAACCTTCAACGCCGATTATATCGCCAATATCCCATTTCTTGAATTCCTTGAATTCTTCCTTACCGATATCGTTCATTCTTACATAAACCTGAATTCGATCGCTTTCATCTCTTACGTCAATAAAGTTTGCCCTGCCCATATCTCGCCAGCTCATAATACGTCCGGCAATAAACACGATTCTTTCCTTGATTTTGTCAAGTCCTGCCGAAACGACTTCTTCATTGCCATCAGCCGCTTCAATTATTGCTTTTTCTTCTGCTTCATAGTTTAATTTAATTTCAGCATTTTTTGCATTTACATCAAATTTTGTAATTTCATAAGGATTGGCATTGTTCGCTTTAAGTTCATTAAGCTTTTCAAGACGAACTTTTTTCAGTATGTTTATATCCTGCTCAGTAATTTCTTCCTCAGCAATATTATTGTTCTGAATGTCGCTCATTTTTAAATTCCACCGTCCAATTTATTTTGATATTTCAATAACCTCAAATCGTATTTCACCGACTGGCGCTTCAACTATAAAGAAGTCACCGACTTTTTTCTTCATAGCCGCCTTGCCTATAGGAGATTCATCAGAAATTTTATTATTGTCAGCGTCTGCTTCAGTCGTACCGACAATCTGTAAAACTTCAATTTCATCGCTGTTATCTCTTTTAATTTTTATAACGGAACCAACACCGATCTCATCAACAGAAATACTGTCTCCCTCTACAACTTCAGCATTGGAAATAGTTTCTTCAATCTGTGCAATTGTCGCTTCAAGCATAGCTTGTTCGTTTTTTGCTTCATCGTATTCGGCATTTTCTGACAAATCGCCGAACGCTCTGGCTTCTTTAAGTTTTTGAGCCACTTCTGCTCTTCTGACTGTTACTAATCGTGTATATTCCTCCTGGAGCTTTTCAAAGCCTTCACGGGACATCTGCTTTTTTGCCATAACTTTATTTCTCCTTATTAAAAATTCAATTAAACATTACATCATATTATTATATATGATTTTCCGTACTTTGTCAATGGATTACTAATATACAAATTTAATGCATTTACTTTTTTATACTCTGCTCTGCCAGGTATTTGGCAATAGCCGCTGCATCAGCTGCTGTTACTTTTCCGTCACCGTTAAAATCTGCATTCGGATAATTCTCCGCAGTTACCTTTTCCCCTTTAACAGACGCTTCTGCAAGTGTTTTTGCAATAAACGCCGCATCACTGGCACGAAGCTTTCCATCGCCGTTGGCGTCGCCTTTAACGCCATTGTATTCTGTACCTATAACTACAAACTTTATATTACATTTTTCTGCATAAGCCTGAGCTGTTGAATTTTCATGACCGTAAATTATACCGGTATAAATATACTCTTCGTTTACTTCGTCATATTTATCACAAATTGTATTATTGTAATTGTATAGAAGATTATAACCATATATCTCACATTTTGGGTTTTTTATTGTTATACTTTTTAAACTCTCACAACAGAAAAATGTATTCTCACCTATATTTGTAACGCCTTCGGGTATAACTATCCCGTTAAGACTTGTACAGTTCCAAAACGCATACTTTCCTAAGCTTGTTAATTTATCTGGCAAATTTATTGTTTTCAAACCCATGCAATTGCTAAAACCAAATTCACCTATGTAATTTATTTTATCGGAAAGAATTATTGATTCCAGAATATAACAGCCGGCAAATGCTCCCCCGCCTATTTTTGTTACACTTTCCTTAACCGTATATTCCGTTTCTGTTTTACCGATTGGATATTTTATTAACGTTGTACAATCCTTATTAAATAAAACACCGTCTACTGAACAAAAATCGGCATTATTTTCTGATACATTTATACTCTCAAGTTTTTCAGAACCGGAAATTGCCCATTCTCCCGTATTTCCCATATATTTTACGCTTTCCGGTATTGTCAATTCTATTAAATTACCACAGTCTTCAAATGCATTTTCAGATATTTTTGTTACTCCGTTGCTAATAGTATATCTCTCCGTTTTTTTGGCAGATGGGTACTTAATTAAATTTGTTTTTTCTTTATTGAACAGAACTCCGTCTAAAGAACAAAAATTATTACTATTTTCAGATACATTTATATTTTCCAAACTAACGCAAATATTAAACGCAGCATCATCTATAAAAATAACACTGTCCGGTATATTTATCTCTGTTAGACCAAAACAGAATGCAAATACAAAATCTTTTATCCTCGTTACCGGCATTCCCTCTATCTCATCCGGAATGTCTGCCCTAGTAACGAACTCATCACAATCTGTTATTTCAACAGAATCATTTTTCCCGTCATTATTGCTGTCATAAAGAACATAAGTAAACTCACCGTAAACATTTTCCGCTGCATTAACTTCTGGAAATTGCGTTCCCAATAAACCGGCAGCACACAATAAAGCCGATGTAATACTTAAAATTTTTTTAACATGTTTCATAATAATTACCTTTCTCAGAATAAAATATGATATTATTTTAACATTTACAGAACATATTGTCAATTGAATTATAATTTAATTCCAACGTCATACATATTTTCTTGACAAAAAAGTTGCAGAATGTTATAATTAAGCTTGGTTAATTATGTATTTTTTAAGGAGTTTTTTATGAACAATAATATTTTTCCTCTTCCGTTTACAGCACATCTGGTTTTCTCATGCATTGCATTTTTATTTTTTATTATTCAGTTCGCAAGGGTAAAGCATAAACATCAGCTTATAATGGCTGTCGCTGTGCCGGCAACGCTTCTACTTTATGTAAATTCAAACAAAACATGGTTTTATATAATTGGATTCGGCGAACTAATTCTTTTGATTGCCGCTCTTATAACTGCAATCATTGAAAAAAGAAAAGAAAAAGCTTTGGCAGCAGAACAGACTGTTGAAAATCCAAAAGAAAACACACAGGAATAAACTTATGAAAATCTGTATTCTAGACTGGACAACTGTAACCTCAGGCGATATAAGCTCTGATATTTTCAGAGAATTCGGCGAAATCAAGTGCTATGAGCTCACTGATAATGAACATGCAGTTGAGTATATCGGAGACGCCGATATGGTTCTTTGCAATAAAGTACTTATTACAGACGATGTAATAAAAAAATGTCCTAATTTAAAATACATAGGACTTTTTGCTACAGGATATAATAACATTGACCTTAAAAGTGCCTCGGAACACGGCATAACAGTATGCAATGCAGGCAGCTATTCTACAGACGCAGTCGCACAGCAGACATTTGCTTATATACTAGACCACTACAGCAGAATTTCACAATACGATAAATTTGTAAAAAATGACGGCTGGATAAATTCAAAAACCTTTTCAAAATTTCCCATAAAAACTATGGAGCTTTCAGGCAAAACCATATCTATAATCGGATTCGGAAGTATAGGAAAAGCCGTTGCCAAAATTGCTGACGCTTTCGGTATGAAAGTATTGGTAAATACCAGAACTGCTCCCGTGAACTGTCCATATGAAACGGTTTCACTGGAAAACGCTTTTAAACGCGCGGATATACTTACCGTTCACTGTCCTCTGACTGAACAGACAGTCGGTATTATCAACGCTCAAAACCTTTCGCTTATGAAAGAAAATGCAATAGTTGTAAATACGGCAAGAGGCGGTATTGTTAAGGAACAGGATTTAGCCGACGCTCTTAACAATGAACAGATTGCCGCAGCTTATCTGGACGTTCTGGTAAACGAACCTATGAGTCCTGAGACGCCCCTGAAAACCGCTAAAAACTGCGTTATAACACCTCATACCGCATGGGCTCCGCTGGAAACACGTCTGAGACTGATAGATATAGTATATTCAAATATTAAGGCGTTTCTTAGCGGAAGTCCGGTAAACAAGGTAAATTAAGCCCCGAAAGGATCAGACTTATGTTTAATATTTCAAATAAAAAGAGAATTGTCATAAAGCTTGGCACCTCTACTTTAGCTCACAAAACCGGAAAGCTTAATATCCGCAGAATGAATAATCTTGTACGCGTTCTTGCAGACCTTCAAAATTCCGGAAAAGAATTGATTATTGTATCCTCCGGCGCTATCGGTTTGGGTGTGGGAAAGCTGGGACTTCGCCATAAACCGGAAGATACTCCTACAAAACAGGCTGCGGCAGCTGTAGGACAATGCGAATTAATGTATCTGTATGACGATTTATTTGATAATTACGGCATTACAGTAGCACAGATACTTCTGACTAAAACCATTATTGAAACCGAACGTCAGAAAAACGTTGAAAATACTTTTGATAAGCTGATTTCCATGGGAGTTATTCCCATCGTAAATGAAAACGATACTGTTGCCATTGACGAGCTTGAACTGGAAATTGGTGAAAATGATTCATTATCTGCGATAGTAGCAAAGCTTGCAAAAGCCGATTTGCTTATAATTCTTTCTGATATTGACGGACTTTATGACAGCGATCCCCATAAAAATCCAGAAGCAAAGTTGATTCCGGTGGTTACGGAAATCAATGAGCATATTGAAAATATTGCGGGCGGCGCCGGAACCTCTTTAGGTACGGGCGGAATGGCTACAAAAATCAATGCTGCCAAAATTGCAAATGAAGCCGGAATCGATATGATAATTATGAACGGCAATAATCCTGACAAACTTTATGGACTTTTTGAAAACGATGAAACAGGAACGATTTTTATTTCACACTAATACGGAGGTGTCCACTATGACTTATATTGAAACACTCGGCGCAAAGGCAAAAGCTGCGGAACACGCTGCTGCGTCAGCATCGGCAAAGCTGAAAAATGAAGCGTTAAAGTCAATTGCCGACGCACTTATTCAAAATACAGGCCTTATTATTGAAAAAAATAAGCTCGACCTTGAAAATGCAGTAAAAAACGGCATGTCCGTTTCAATGCAGGACAGGCTTATGCTCAATGAAAAACGTATAAGCGACATTGCTTCAAGCGTACTTAAACTCATTGAAGCTGAGGATCTGATAGGTTCTGTCGATTACGGCGTTATCCGTCCTAACGGACTTAAAATCTGCAAAACAAGAGTACCGCTTGGAGTTATCGGAATTATTTTTGAATCCCGTCCGAATGTTACCGTCGACGCTGCAACCCTTTGTCTCAAAGCCGGAAATACGGTTATTTTAAAGGGCGGCAAAGAAGCGATAAACTCCAATAAATGTCTTGCCGATGTGATGAGAGCAGCAGTTGAAAAAGCGGGTCTGCCGGCTGATGTAATTCAGCTTGTTGAAGATACTTCCCGTGAAGCGGCTGCTGAACTTATGAAGCTCAACAAATATCTCGACGTACTCATTCCAAGAGGCGGCGCAGGACTTATAAACGCTGTTGTCAATCAGGCTACAGTACCTGTTATTGAAACCGGTACAGGAAACTGTCATGTTTATGTTGACGAATCAGCCGATATTCAAATGGCTGCCGATATTGTCAATAACGGCAAAACTCAGCGTCCGTCCGTATGCAATGCAGTAGAAAGCCTTCTTGTTCATAAAAATATTGCCGAAGCCGCTTTGCCTGTTATTAAATCAAAACTGGACGAACACAACGTAGAAATCAGAGGCTGCCAAAAAACAGCAGATATTCTCGGCGACTGCGTTACTTTAGCTTCTGATGATGATTATGCTACTGAATTTCTCGATTTTATTATTTCCGTCAAAGTGGTTGATTCTATTGAAGAGGCAATCGAGCATATTCAAAAATATTCAACAAGACATTCCGAATGCATAGTTACAAAAAGCCTTGAAAACGCTGAAAAATTTCAGAGAGAAGTTGACGCAGCCGCAGTATATGTAAATGCTTCCACACGGTTTACAGACGGCGGCGAATTCGGATTCGGAGCCGAAATCGGAATCTCAACTCAAAAGCTCCATGCAAGAGGTCCTATGGGACTGCGTGAGCTTACAACCGTAAAATATCTTATAAACGGAAACGGTCAAATAAGATAAGGAGAATTCCTATGGATATACTTGAGGAAATCGAGGAAACACTAAATGAAAAAAAGAGAAAATGGAATTATACGCCTATGAGAGAAAAAAGTGAAACAGATGCCCTGATAGATGAACTTTTGAGAGAATTTTCTGCTGAAAACAGAGATATTCAATCCGGAAAGAAACTCTCTTATCAGTCCTCATCTTATAATTATTCCGACTATAATATAAAATCAGAAACAGAAGAACGGGAAGAATATAACCGTTCTCTGTCCTCCTCACAACCTCCTGAAAGTGACGCTACAAGGATCTATTCAATAAACGATATTTCCGAAAATGAACCTGATCATAGCTATAACGATTCAGGATACAATAATAACAACAACGATTACGGCAGTGACGACGACGGATATAATGATAATTACGGCGATGATGAATATGACGATGAATTTAATGACGCACATCAGATGAATACGGAGGAATTTGCCGAATTCCTTGACGCTGAAGATGACAGTATGAGAGACGATGTTCCCAGAAGGAGAAGTCCATGGAAAACTGCTTGGCGTATTATATACACAGCAGTAGTCGCAGCGTTTACTATTATCGGCATATTCAGTTCTGCAATTTATTGTCTTGAAAAACTTGAAATGACTCCTGCTGACAAACAGGAAAAAGAAAATATTTTAAAAGCAGAGGTACAAAAGGTTATATATCCTTTAGTTGAAACCCAAGTAAGCGACTTTGAAAGCTTTGATGATATTCCGGCAGAAGAGCTTATTAATATTTCAGTATGGGAAATCATCATTAACGGAGATATAAAAATATTCCGCAACTCAGAAACAGAGGAAACCCTGATACCTCAAACCCAAATTGAATATGTAATTGAAAAACTATTCGGCAGCGAGGACAAAATTGAAAATATTACATCAGGAATCGGCGATGTTTCTATTATTTATGATAAAGAACAAAAAGGCTATGTCATTCCGGAAAATACTGATATTTATACAATGTATCCGGTAGTGACAAACGTGTCCGTTTCCGATGATATCTATACTTTAAATGTTGAATGCTACAAGGATTCTCCCGCCTGGAACAGGGAAAAGAAAATCGCTCCGGAAAAGAAAATGGTATTTACTTTAAAGAAAACCTCTGACTACTATAATATTATTTCCGCAAAAACAGTATCTTGACGAAACTCAATATATATGTTACAATAAATACGGACAGTTCGTTTGTGCCATCCTGTCCCTAAACAAAACCAGGACATCATAAGCTTAAAGTAATTTAAGGGTATAGGTGTCTCTATACCCTTTTTGTATTTTAAAGGAAGTGTAATAAATGTATTTTCTCAAAACTGAAGCCGCATTTGACAGCGCTCATTTTTTATATGGCTATGAAGGCAAATGCAGCAATATTCACGGTCACAGATGGAAAATTGAAGTGACAGTTCAAAACGCATTCCTGCAAAGAAACGGACAGAACAAAGGAATGATAATGGATTTTACCGATCTGAAAAAGGCTTTGCAGCTTATTGCCGACCATTACGACCACTCGTTAATTTATGAAAAAAATACACTTAAACCCGATACTATGGAACTCCTTAAACGAGACGGTTTCAGATTAGTTGAACTGCCTTTCAGACCTACTGCTGAAAATCTTTCCAGACACTTTTTTATGATTTTAAAAGAACGGGGTTTCCGTCCGCACAATGTAACAGTTTATGAAACGCCAAACAACTGCGCTATGTACGAGGAGGGATAAGTTGTACAGATATAACATTGCTGAAAAGTTTGTAAGTATTAACGGTGAGGGACGAAAAGCAGGTCAGCCGGCAGTTTTTATACGTTTTAAAGGCTGTAATCTGAACTGTTCCTACTGCGATACACTGTGGGCAAATTCTGATAATTGTCCGGCAGAAATGATGACCGCCAATGATATTCTTGTTTACATACAAAAAACAGGTATCTCCAATGTTACACTAACAGGAGGAGAACCCCTTATTCAAACAGGTATTTACGAGCTTATTGACTTGCTATGTCAAAATGGTCTGGACGTTGAAATTGAAACTAACGGTTCCAAGGACATATCTCCTTTCAGACAGATGAAAATAATGCCGTCCTTTACTCTGGACTACAAGCTGCCGTCAAGCGGTATGGAACGGTTTATGGAAATGAAAAACTACGATTTTCTTACAAAAAACGATACAATAAAATTCGTATGCGGCAGTAATGAGGATCTTCAGAAAGCACTTGAAATAATTGAAAAAAAACACCTGACAAAAAAATGCGCCGTTTATTTGAGTCCGGTTTTCGGAAAGATCGAACCTCGTGAAATAGTTGATTTCATGCTTGAAAATAAAATGAACGGAATTAATTTTCAGCTTCAGCTTCATAAATTTATTTGGAATCCTGATAAGAGAGGAGTGTAGGCAATGGCAATTGATAAAAATGCAATTATGGAGCATATCAGAGGAATACTAATCGCTCTCGGAGACGATCCGGAACGTGAAGGACTTAAAGAAACTCCTGAACGTGTTGCAAATATGTATGAAGAAATCTTTGAGGGAATGAATTATACCAACCGTGAAATCGCAGATATGTTCTGCAAGACTTTTGAACTTCCGGACTCAGAAAATGACGATATGGTAATTGTAAAAGACATAGAAGTTTTTTCTCACTGCGAGCATCATCTTGCGCTTATGTATGACATGAAAGTTACTGTTGCTTACATTCCTGACGGAAAGGTTTTGGGTCTTTCAAAAATCGCACGTATTGCAGATATGGCAGCAAAGCGTTTGCAGCTTCAGGAAAAGCTAGGAGCTGATATTGCTGAAATCATTTCCATAGCTTCCGGTTCGCAGGACGTTGCTGTTTATATTGAAGGCAAACATTCCTGCATGACCGCAAGAGGTATTAAAAACGGCAGTTCATACACCCGTTCAACAACTTTAAGAGGAAAGTTTAAAACTGATACAGCTTTGCAAAACAGATTATTTTTACAGATAAAATAAAGGAGTTTAATATGAAAGCGCTTGTATTATTCAGCGGCGGCATTGACAGTACTACCTGTCTTGGACTTGCCATTTCAAAATACGGAAAAGAAAATGTTATCGCACTGTCTATAACATATGGACAAAAACATACAAAAGAAATTGAAGCCGCCAACGCAATTGTACAATATTATGGAATTGAAAAAATTGATCTGGACTTGTCACTGATTTTCAGATTTTCAGATTGTTCTTTACTTAAAGGCTCTGATGAAGACATTCCTCATGAATCATATGCACAACAGCTTGAAAAGACAAACGGTTCTCCTGTTTCAACGTACGTTCCTTTCCGTAACGGACTGTTTATTTCTTCTGCGGCAGCAATTGCCTTGTCAAGGAAATGCAGTGTAATTTATTACGGCGCTCACGCTGACGACGCTGCTGGTAATGCTTATCCGGACTGTTCTTCTGTTTTCAACACCGCTATGAATACAGCTGTTTATGAGGGCAGCGGTAAACAGCTTAAAATTGAAGCACCATTCGTAAATATGACAAAAGCAGACGTTGTAAAAATCGGTCTTGAATTAAAGGTTCCTTATGAACTTACATGGAGCTGTTATGAAGGCGGAGATAAACCTTGCGGTCAATGCGGAACATGTATTGACCGTGCAAAGGCATTTGAATTAAACGGTATCAACGATCCTGCAATGAGGTGAAAAAATGGATAATAGAGAAAAGGAAAATTTAACCCTGTTAGGTAATCAGCAAACTAAATATCCTGATAATTATGCTCCGGAAGTACTTGAAACATTTGAAAACAAACATCAGGAAAACGACTATTTTGTTAAGTTTAATTGTCCGGAATTTACAAGCTTATGCCCTATTACAGGTCAGCCGGATTTTGCAACGATCTACATTTCCTACATTCCGGATGTAAAAATGGTAGAGAGCAAGTCATTGAAGCTTTATCTTTTCAGCTACCGCAATCACGGTGACTTTCATGAGGATTGCGTAAATAAAATTATGAAGGATTTAATTGATCTTATGGATCCCAAATATATTGAAGTATGGGGTAAATTTACGCCAAGGGGCGGCATATCAATTGATCCATACTGCAACTATGGCAAACCCGGTACAAAATGGGAAAAGCTTGCTGAAAACAGATTATTTAATCATGATATGTATCCGGAAAAGATTGATAACCGATAATTTTATTTTCATATAAAATATTTTATCGCCTTAAGAGATTATAATTTAAAGAGCTAACCGAAATATATTTCAGTTAGCTCTTTTAGTTATAGCATATATTACTAATAATACTTAATCTGCATTTTCCCAGTTGTGATAAACATTTTGAACATCATCATTATCCTCAAGATGTTCCAGGAGAAGATTCATTTTCTTAATATGCTCCTCATCTGTAAGTGTAGTATATGTTGAAGGAATCTGATCAACTTCTGCTGAAACAACATTATATCCCTTTGAAACCAGTCCTTCTCTGAGCGTTCCCAGTTCAGACGGTTCACATGAAATTTCAACTACCTCATCCTCAACAGACATATCATCAGCACCAAATTCAAAAGCATCTTCCATTATCGTATCTTCATCAACACCGTTGTTTTCCACAATAACTATACCTTTTTTCGTAAACATAAAAGAAACGCAGCCGCTTGTACCGAGATTTCCGCCGAACTTGTCAAAATAATGGCGTATATCTCCGGCAGTCCTGTTTTTATTGTCTGTAAGGCACTCAACAATTACCGCTACCCCGTTAGGACCATATCCCTCATAAATATTGGTTTCATAATTATTTTTATCTCCGCCGCCGGCAGCTTTTTTGATAACTCTTTCAATATTGTCGTTAGGCACATTATTTGATTTTGCTTTAGCGATCAGGTCGCGAAGCTTTGAATTATTGTTTGGATCCGGACCTCCCTCTTTAACACATACTGTTATTTCACGTCCGATCTTGGTAAAAATTTTACCTTTTGCAGCATCGGTCGCTTCCTTTTTTCTTTTTATATTATTCCATTTTGAATGTCCTGACATAAAAAGTCACACTCCTAAATAAAGTTTCTATTTAATAACAAATTCTTCCATACCCCAAATAATCTGAAAAAGTTCATCAATACGTTCCTCTCTGCCGAGCAAATGAAGATATCCAAACAAGCATTCCAATGCGGTAGCACGTCTGTAATCAGCAGTACTGGAATGCTTAGGAACGGTATTTCCTGTAGCATTTCTACCCCGTTTTACTACTGCCGTTTCCTTTTCATCAAGAAGAGGCATTATTTTTTCTAGGGCTTTTGACTGATATTCCGCACAAACCCTGCAAACTTTAAGCGCATGCATTTTTGAAGCAGGCATATTTGCTGCAAATATGATTTTTTCCCTTACAAGCTGTTCATAAATGCTGTCACCCAAAAATGCCAGCGCTAAGGGACTATATTGATTTACTTCTCTTTCAGTTAGTATTTTATTCATTTTTAATTACCTTACATAATCAAATTCAAATCCCAGAATATTAACCGTATCACCCTCATTAATTCCCATTTTCTCAAGTTTGTCTATAATTCCGCTTTTACGAAGAACCTGCTGGAAATATTGAAGAGATGAATAATCATCCATACTGATAGTGCGCATTACAGGCTCAAGCCACTTTGCGTCGACATAGTAAACACCGTCCTCAATTTCAATATCAAATTTAGTATGGGAAAGAGCTTTTTCTTCAATTTCAGCCTGAGTAATCGGCTCTGCCTCATAGGATTTGACCGGCGGAAGCTTCTCCAATTCAGCCGCAACATCATTTATCAGTTCTTTTGTACCATGAGTTGTTGCAGCAGAAACAGCAAAAAATTTCATACCCTTTTGTTCTATATAATTTCTGATATGTTCAATCTGCTCTTCATCTGCCATATCGCATTTATTTGCGGCAACTATCTGAGGACACTGCGCTAGCTCACTGCTGAAGTTTTCAAGTTCAGAATTGATAATATCAAAATCCTCCCGCGGATCTCTTCCCTCAACTCCTGATGCGTCCAAAACATGCACGATCAGTCTGCATCTTTCTACGTGCTTTAAAAATTCATGTCCCAGTCCCACACCATCGCTGGCTCCTTCTATAAGTCCGGGAATATCAGCCATTACAAAGGATTTTTCCTCGCTTACCTTAACTACCCCAAGAACCGGAGTGAGGGTAGTAAAATGATAATTGGCAATTTTAGGTTTCGCTGCGCTTACCGCAGATATAAGAGTAGATTTTCCTACATTTGGAAACCCTACAAGTCCTACATCTGCTATAAGTTTAAGCTCCAGAGTTACTTCAAATTCCTCTCCGGGATAACCCGGCTTTGCAAATCTCGGAATTTGTCTGGTAGAAGTGGCAAAATTACAGTTTCCCCTGCCTCCTCTTCCGCCATGAGCAAGTATCTGAGGTTCGTCCGTAGAAATATCCGCCATAATACGTCCGGTTTGAGCGTCCTTTATCACTGTTCCTCTGGGAACCTTGATTATTAAATCAGGAGCGCTTTTTCCCGTACATCTTTTCGCTCCTCCGTTTTCACCGTTCTGAGCTACATATTTTCGTTTGTATCTGAAATCAATAAGAGATGAAAAATTGTCGTCTGCCACAAAAATCACATCTCCGCCTTTTCCGCCGTTTCCGCCGTCCGGACCGCCCGCAGCCACGTATTTTTCTCGATGAAATGATATTGCACCGTCTCCGCCGTTTCCTGCTTTAATTTTTATTTTCGCCTTATCAACAAACATATTTCACCTCATAAATTCCAGTCATTAATTTTATACAACAAAATCCCAAGCCAAGAAGCCCGGGATTTTAATGAACCGAAGTAACTGATTACTGTTCAGCGTAAACGCTTACCTTTTTACGGTCGCGTCCAACACGTTCAAATCTGACTCTGCCGTCAACTTTAGCAAATAAAGTATCGTCAGAACCGATACCTACGCCTTCGCCAGGGTGAATATGCGTACCTCTCTGGCGTACCAGAATATTACCTGCTACTACATACTGACCGTCTGCTCTCTTAACACCAAGTCTCTTGGATTCAGAATCACGTCCATTTTTTGTAGAACCTGAACCTTTTTTATGAGCAAAGAACTGCATACTGATCTTAAGCATCTATTACACCTCCGAATATTTCATTTTAATCGTTCCGTTAAATTCCAATGATATCTGTTCAATCTGCAAAGCAAGACCCTTATAAATGCCCTGCAAAACATCATTACACGGAATATCAGTTTTTAAAGTAACCGTATCGTCAACAGCCGATACTTCCGCTTCAAATCTGAAAATTTCTGTTATCAGATTTGCCGTCATCATAACCGCAGAAGATACGCCGGCACATACAATATCTCTTCCGGATTCATCATATCCGGCATGTCCGCTTACTCTAAAACCGGTAATTTCGCCGTTTTTTCTGAAGAATTCAGCGACGATCATAAATTATGCCTTAATAGCTTCAATCTTAACCTGTGTATAAGGCTGTCTGTGACCCTGTTTCTTCTTTTCACCCTTCTTAGGCTTGTAAGTGAAAACAGTAATTTTCTTAGCCTTACCGTTCTTTAAAACCTTAGCTTCAACAACAGCGTTTTCAACATATGGAGCACCAACTGTAAGACCATTATCTGTTCCTACTGCTACTACCTTGTCAAAATTTACTGTCTGTTCTGCTTCAACGTTAAGCTTTTCGATAAAAAGAGTATCTCCCTCTTTAACCTGATACTGCTTACCGCCTGTTTCAATAACTGCGTACATTTTCCGGCACCTGCCTTTTCTATAAAACTCGCTGAGTTACGGTGTTATAAAAACATAACTTCAAAACCGTACACATGCGGCTAAAAGTTATTTTATCACATTTTTACAAATTTGTCAATAGTTTTTTTAATTTTTCAGACTTTGTTCTGCAAGATACTTTGCAATCATTGCTGCGTCATAAGCGGTTACTTTACCGTCACCTGTAAAGTCTGCATATGCAGGCAATGTATGACCCTTCTGCCCTGCAAGATTTTTCGCTATAAATGCGGCATCACCGGCTGTAAGCTTACCGTCACTGTTAGCATCGCCATAAATAAAGGCTGAAAAAGGATATTCATATTTTTGTGCATAAGCATGGGCTGTAGAATTTTCATAGCCGTAAATAATACCGTCGAATTGTCTATATGCATCCTCAAAAGCCAGATTACTGCATATAGTGCCAAAGCTATCATCAATTTCACATTGAGGATTCTGAATAAATATTTTTTTTAGATTTTTGCAGTTTCTGAAAGCCATTGTATCTATTTTTACAATATTGCTTGGAAACACTATACTTTCGATCAACGAACTGTTAAACGCAGACCTACTTATAGTTGTAACGCCTGCTGGTATTTCAATTGTTTTTATACCGCTGCTGCTAAATGCACTTTCTTCTATTGATGTAAGTCTTTTAGGAAGAATAATACTTTTAAGATTTTCACATTCTTCAAAGGCGTCCCTACCTACTGTAGTTACACTTGAAGGAATTATATACGAAGTTTGTGTTTTAGCTTTAGGATACTGTAGTATCTTCGTCTTATCCTTGTTGTAAAGTACTCCGTTAATATCTGTAAAATACGCATTATTGGATTTTACTTTTATTTCAGTTAATGAATCACACCATTCAAAAGCGCCGAATCCGATACTATTAACACTTGAAGGAATGGTTACGGTTTTCAGACTGTCACAATCGCAAAATGCCTGAATTCCAATTGTCTCCAGTCCCTCCGGTAAATTAATACTTTTTAGAGAAGAACATGCTGTAAAGCCGTCAATATCCTTCATAGAGCTAGGTATAAACGCATATTCCAAACTCTCACAAAAAACAAAAGCTTTAGTCGATACAGATGTTACACCCTCATGAATTATTACTCTGGTTATCTCACCGCTATTTTTGTAATCCTTCCATGGCACTGTATTTGTAAACCAATCAGCCATTTCGCCTTGACCGCTTATTGTTAAAACGCCATCAGAGTTCAACTTATACATAAGATTATCGCCATATGCTCCGCATTCTCCTGACGCTATAATCTCAGCTGTACCCGACACAGATAAATCACTTGATTTATCTGTCATATCTTCAGTTACTGCTAAAACTGTAGGCTGAACACCGACAATACTTGAAATGCATATCGCAGACGCTAAAAGATTTATAATTTTTTTATTCATTTTCATATCGTTCGCTATTCCTTTATAATAATATTTATATTTTACCATACACTAAACTTAATGTCAAATAAAAATACATAAATATTTAATTTTGCTCTTGACAAACTGTCAATTATAATATATAATTGTACTCAAATAAAAGGGAGTAGCCGGCAGGATTTCCTGTTTATGTCTGCGTCAGTACGACTGCTTTACCAGTCCGTAGCATATCTAAACGGCAAGACTTTTGTTGAAATCAGTTATTAACGTATTTAATAGTTGATTTCGGCAAAAGTCTTTTTTATTTCCCTAAAAAATAAGGAGAAAAAAATGAAAGAAAATTATCAGAAATCTAAAGCCACATTGCTTGCTGAACTGAGTTCTTCTGAAACCGGACTGAGTTCAGCACAAGCAAACAAAAATCAGGAAAAATACGGCAAAAATGAACTAATTGAAGAAAAATCAAAAAGTATTTTTATGATTTTTCTGGAACAGTTTAAAGACTTTTTAGTTATTATACTTATTGCCGCCGCAGTTGTTTCAGCAATACTCGGAGATGTTGAAAGTACTGTTGTAATAATTGCGGTAATTACTCTTAATGCCATTCTCGGCACTGTACAGACAGTCAAAGCGGCAAAATCTCTAAACAGTCTGAAAAAGCTTTCTGCTCCCAGTGCAAAGGTATTACGTGACGGAAATACTGTTATAATTCCTTCAGAACAGGTAACTATCGGAGATATTGTATTACTGGAAGCCGGCGACTATATATGTGCTGACGGACGTATTATTGAAAACGCCAGTCTTAAAGTAAACGAAAGCGCACTGACTGGCGAAAGTCTGAACGTTGAAAAATCCGATGAAACATTTGATCATGATCTTCCTCTTGCCGACAGAATAAATATGGTGTATTCCGGAAGTTTTGTTACGTACGGACGAGGAAAATTTCTCGTTACCGATATCGGTATGAATACTGAAGTCGGAAAAATTGCAGGACTTATCAACAGTGCAAAGGAAAGAAAAACTCCCCTTCAAGCAAATCTTGACAGCTTCGGAAAAAAGCTCTCTATAGGAATTCTTATTATCTGCGCACTGGTTTTCGGACTTAATGTTTTCCGTGGCGAAGATATAATGAATTCGTTCTTGTTTGCCGTAGCTCTAGCCGTTGCCGCTATTCCGGAAGCTTTAAGCTCAATCGTTACAATTGTACTGTCTTTTGGTACTCAAAAGATGTCAAAAGAAAATGCTATAATACGAAAACTTCAGGCAGTTGAGGGACTGGGCAGCGTTTCTGTAATATGTTCTGACAAAACAGGTACGCTGACTCAAAATAAAATGACCGTAAAAAAATTCTATGTAGATAACGAAATAATTGACTGTGAAAACGGTAACTTTGATATCAATCATCAAAAAAGACTTCTTCTTTCAAGCATTCTTTGTAACGATGCTGTCTGTAAGGACGGAAAAGAAATCGGCGATCCCACAGAAACAGCGTTAGTCAATTTCGGGTTAAAGTATAATTTCAATTTTGAATATATCCGTGAAAAATATCCCCGTATTACAGAAATTCCATTTGATTCAGACAGGAAGCTTATGTCTACAGTTCACAATGTAAACGGCGTCCTTACAATGATCACAAAAGGTGCGGCAGACATTCTGCTTGACCGAATGAATCTTACTGATTCAGAAAAATCTGCCATTTCTGAGATAACTGCTCAACTTTCCGCTCAAGGACTGAGACTTCTGGCATTTGCATATAAAGAAATAGAAAGTGCAGATATTTCTGTTAAAAATGAATCCGATCTTACTTTTATGGGACTTATTGCAATGATGGATCCGCCCAGAGAAGAATCTAAAGCTGCCGTTGCCGAATGTATCAGCGCTGGAATAAAACCCGTTATGATAACCGGAGACCATAAGGTAACAGCCGCTGCTATCGCAAAAGAAATCGGTATATTAAAAGACTATTCCGAAGCGGCAGAGGGCAGTGAAATTGACAGTCTTACCGATGAGCAGTTAAAGGAATATGTTCCGACAAAATCTGTCTATGCAAGAGTTTCTCCGGAGCATAAAATCAGAATAGTCAAAGCATGGCAGGAAAGAGGAAACATTGTTGCCATGACAGGAGACGGCGTAAACGACGCTCCGGCGTTGAAGCAGGCTGACATAGGCGTCGCAATGGGCATTACGGGTACAGAGGTTTCCAAGGACGCTGCTTCAATGGTCTTAGCTGATGATAATTTTGCAACAATTGTTAAAGCAGTAAATAACGGACGTAATATTTATGCCAATATAAAACGTTCCATTCAATTTCTTCTCTCCGGAAATACGGCGGGGATACTTGTAGTACTTTTCGCCTCAATTTTTGCGCTTCCTGTACCATTTGCCGCCGTTCATCTTTTATTTATCAATTTGCTGACCGATTCACTTCCGGCAATCGCTCTCGGTCTTGAACCTCACACCAATGATGTAATGAAAGAAAAGCCACGTCCTATCAACGAATCCATTCTTACAAAATCATTTATTCTGAGTGTAATGTCAGAAGGACTTATTATTTCAGCGGCTTCTGCTGCATGTTTCCTTTTCGGACTGCAAACAAGTCCTGCCGTAGGAAGTACTATGGCCTTTGCGAGTATATGTCTTTCACGTCTGATTCATGGTTTCAACTGCAAATCTGATAATCCTGTTTTATTTACAAAAAAGTTTTTCAACAATAAATTTATTTTCGGAGCTTTCGGAATCGGTGTTTTACTGCTGGCTTTAGTATTGTTTGTACCGGCAGTTTCTACAATATTTAAAGCTGAACCTTTAAATATTGTACAGATTATAATGATTGCAGCCACATCAATTGGCACATTGATTTTAATTCAGCTTATTAAGTTTATTAAAAAATCAGTTAAGAAGTAATCTGTCTATTGAATCATGGCTATATGTATGTTATAATTAGCTTAGGGGCAGAGCGGAAATATACTGCTCTGCCCAAACAGTTTGAAAGGATACAAAATTGAATACTTTATTTAAAATTGCTGAATTTATCGGTAACGGCTTTATGAGGTTTCCGTTAATACTTATTTTGTATTTTATACTAATTAATATTATATCAATATCTATGTTTTATATTGATAAGCAGCGTGCTATAAAGCACCAATGGAGAATTTCAGAATCTGCACTTCTTTTATCTGCCTTTATTGGAGGAAGCTTCGGTGCAGCAGCCGGTATGAAAATTTTCAGACATAAAACCAAACATCCTAAGTTTTACATACTGGTTCCGGCATTACTGATTGTTCATATTCTGATTATTATTACCGGAATTATTGGTATATTAAAATAAGAATCCTCCAAAAGGGAGGATTCTTATTTTTTATTCGTTTAATATCAACAAACGTTTCAGCTGAATACTGTCAAATATATTCAGCCTGTTATTATTGTCCATATCTGCATAGTAGGTCTGTTCCGGAAGAATACCGCCTTTTTTCAGCAGATATTTCTGTAAAACAATCAAATCAGAAACATTAATCTCACCGTCAGTATTTACATCGCCTTTTTTATACTTATCAACCAATGTAGTTTCCTCAGTTGTAGTTTCAGGCTCAGTACTCAAATAATTATCCACAAGATTTGACCAGTAAGTTCCCATTTTTTGATAGCCTGTCTCATTAGGGTGAATACCATCCTGCAAATCAGTTGACGGATCAATAACACTGTTGATATCTGCAAATTTTACGGGTTTTCCCTGCGTCTGCATTTCCGTTACCATCTGCTTTATCTGATCATTGTAACTGTCTACATATCCATGAACAATCTTTGCAAAGTCCTCCTGAGAATTATCGGATTTAACCTCCCCGTATGACCAGAACCAATCATAAACCATTAAAACGTCCATATACGGAATAGTAGAAACAAAAACAACATCATCAGAATCATTCATATCTTCAAGTATAACGTTTACAAGATTTTCAAGACGGTCTATTATACCTTCATTATAATTGCTTAAAATATCGTTTGTTCCGATTTGCAGCAAAACAATATCCGGATCGCATTTTTTTATCATATCAGTACTCTGCACTGTTTCCAACAGTCCTTGTCTTGTTTCAGTACCGGTCATATACTGAATTGCATATCCGCTGTAGCCGGAATGGTCTCCGTCATACTCAAAGGTCACCCCGTTACTGTCAGTATATGAGGGATTCCAGCCGCTGTAATCCTTTGCGCCTACCATATCAATGTCATGACCCATTTCAGTCATATTGTGATAAAAATATTTGCGATATCCGTCGGTCCCGAAATAACCGTCTGTTATGGAATCGCCCAACGCCATAATTTTTACCGGCTCCTCCGCCGCAGATACTCTTACAGGATTATCGCTTCTATTCTGACCAATACATAACACCGCCGTAAAGGAAACCGCAGCAGTCAAAATTCCGCTGAACATTTTTCTTAACTGCATTTTAATTCCTCCTTTTTATAATCATAAATAAAGCCCGTATTAACGGGCTTTATCAACATTTACTAAAAATTATAGTTCCGCCAAAGCCTCTTTTATTGCGTCAACTTTATCAGTTTTTTCCCATACAACGCCTAAATCTTCACGTCCCATATGACCGTAAGCGGCAAGCTTTCTATACTGAGGCTTTCTTAAATCAAGCATCTTGATGATTGCGGCAGGACGAAGATCGAACACCTTGTCAACAGCAGCTGAAAGCTTCTCTTCGTCAACCTTTCCCGTACCGAATGTGTCAATAAGTATGGAAACAGGTTTGGCAACTCCTATTGCATATGCCAGCTGAACTTCACACTTATCTGCAAGTCCGGCAGCAACAACATTCTTGGCAATATATCTCGCCGCATATGCCGCAGATCTGTCAACCTTTGTAGGATCCTTACCTGAAAATGCTCCGCCGCCGTGACGGGAATAACCGCCGTAAGTATCAACTATAATTTTTCTTCCTGTAAGACCGCTGTCGCCCTGAGGACCGCCAATTACAAAACGACCTGTAGGATTAATATAATATTTAGTATTTTCGTCAATCAGCTCTGCCGGAACAACAGGTTTGATTACATATTCAATAATATCTTTCTTTATCTGATCAAGTGTGATTTCCGGAGCATGCTGTGATGAAACTACAATAGTTTCAATTCTTACCGGCTTATCATCATCATATTCAACAGTAACCTGCGTTTTTCCGTCAGGACGAAGGTAACGCAAGGTACCGTCCTTTCTTACTTCGGTAAGCTTCAGCGCAAGCTTATGAGCCATAGAAATCGGCATAGGCATAAGCTCCGGAGTTTCATTGCAGGCATATCCGAACATAAGTCCCTGATCGCCGGCGCCTGTTGAATTATCGTCCGACATATCACCTTCCTTTGATTCAAGCGCCTCGTTCACACCCATTGCAATATCGCCCGACTGCTCGTCGATTGTTGTAATTACTGAACATGTATAGCCGTCAAATCCATACTTAGCCCGATCATATCCGATATCAACAATAACCTCTCTTACAATTTTCGGAATATCAGCATAAGCTTTAGTGCTTATTTCGCCCATGCACATTACCATACCTGTTGTGCAGACAGTTTCACAAGCTACTCTCGAATTAGGATCCTGCTCCAGAAGGGCATCCAGAATTGCATCAGATACCTGATCACAGATTTTATCAGGATGTCCTTCAGTAACTGATTCAGATGTAAAAAATTTTTTTGCCATTTCTTTACGCTGCCATTTGGCAGCCTCCTTTCAAAATTTCAAGAAAAATTCACCCTGTATAAAAGAAAAAGTGTCCGAATCATATCCGGACACTGTGATTTTTATTAAAATCCTCATCTCTCGGATAAACCGCAGGAATTAGCACCTTTCTTGATAATATCACAATTAGGTTGCCGGGCTTCACAGGACCTGTTCCTCCACCGCTCTTGATAAGGCGAATTTATTTCTTGTCTATATTATACACTTATGCTCTTATTTTGTCAATACCTATAAATATAAATTTAAAACCTGGTTATTTTGCGGTCTGTATTTTAATTATTTTCCAATTTGACTTTCATTAATTAATCCCAAAGCGCAATTTATTATCACAAATGAATCCTTGGTTGTAATTTCACCGTCACGGTCACAATCCGCATTTTCCATAGCAGTTGCATTTTTCATCGGATATTCAACTTGACTCAACAGGTATTTATTAATAACAACTATATCAGCCGAATCTACATAACCGTCCTGATTAACATCACCGTACTTTACCTTATCCCAGTCAATGTCGCCGTAATCCGGCGTCGTTGCAGCAGTAGTAGTACCAGCCGTTATCTTAGTTGAAACAGTTGAAGACACCGTGGTTTTTCTGGTAGTAACCGCAGTTGAAGCAGTAGTAACCGCTTGACTTTCAGAAGTATAAATACATGTTATTGAATCAACATTTATATTTGACTGTTCTCCCCACCAGTATCCTATCTGGAAAATACCTCCATCGTATTGAATATCATTTTTAATTGATGAAACATCGAATTCTATTGTACCCGACGAACCGCTGAAATTCTGAACTCCATTTAAATCAAGCCAACTATTAGTATTATTAGTTACTGATATTCCGCCGCCGATAGACGGAGAACCAATATTACCGTTAGCAGAAAGCTTTATAATAAATTTTTCTGCTTTTGCTCCGCTTGGTACTAAATCAGAAATATTTACTTTATACATCTTATTATTGTCACTGGAATAATTAAGCGAGGTATTTACATTAACAACCTTTGTTCCGCTATCAGCCCCGCCTGTTGCAGAAGTACTGGTTACAACAGACTTTGATGTAGTTGTAATTTCTTGTGTCACTTTTGATGAAGTTGCAGATGACGAAGAACTGGTTGAAGCTGATGTTATAATTGGTTTTGTAACAACTGGAGTTGTTGTAACTGCCGGTGTAGTAACTACAGGGGTTGATCCGGAAACACCTGGAATACTTGAATCCACAGACTGTCCTGAACCATATTTCAGATAAAGTCCTGCCAAAGCACCCACAAACCCGGCATTGTAGTCAACAGATACTTCTGTATAGTGGTATTCATCAGTAACATCGTAATAATTTCCGTCTCTGTCAGGGCCGCCTACAAGAGCGCCTACAAGCACATATGCATGTTCTTTTCCCTTATTTTCTGACGGAAAATTAGTAAAGCCTGTTGCTGCTCTATGGTGCGGATGCTTTACTGAATTACTGCTATAACCTACCATATAACAATTTCCAAGTTTATTGTTTCCGAAAAGATACTCCATCTGACCTTTCGCCCATGTCGTATAAGAATTTGAATTATTATATTTATCATATACCAGACATATAAGCTGCTCAGCTGTATTATATCTTGCCGATCCCCAATTATCGTGACAAGCATAGCCCTCGGAATTAGCTTTTCCCTTAAGTACGTCAATATTTTCAGCCACCCTGTTCCACTCGTTTGCATATATCGCATTCACAGCAGGCCACACACTGTCCCAACATAGCGGCTGCTGAGTTGTATACGCCCAGTTAGACTGACTGATCCAATTTGCACAATCGGTTTTATATGAAGAAGTTCCTGTTGCCTTATATAGAATAATTGAAGCCAGTGCCAGATCGTCCAGATAGCATGTGCCTTGATAAAACGGAGCGGAATTATGGTTTCCCTTATTATTTGTCTTTGCAAACTCATAAAGAGCCTTTGCATAATAAAGATCTTCTTCATTTTTAAAATTCAGGTAATTCATAGCAAGCGCAGCTGCTGTTTCTGCAACTACATCGGTACATGGATTACTTGAATCAGCAAAATATGCTGGTCTTGCAAGAGTCTGACTTTCAGGTGATTTCCATTCGTCATGATCAGTATTACCATCGCCAACTTGATAACAGAAAGCCTTTACAGAAGTTCCGTTAAATACCGTACATCTCTTGAAATAATCACAGAAATAATCCGTTATTGTTTTGAGGTGATTCGCCTGACCTGTCTGGGTATATGCATCTTTAAATTCATAATACCCCCAACCAAGCATAGTGGCAGAATATGCTGCCGGCAGACCGAATTTTGCATGATCGCCTGCGTCATGATAACCGCCGCTTAAATCCATTGTTCCGTACGGCGTTGAAACCTTAGAGTCATAAGTATGACAGTCGTCACGCCAGTCTAGCTGTGATTTTTCTCCCACCTCAGATCCGCACATATTAGCATCATAAAGATAAAGCGAATACTGCAAAGCCTTGGCATAGTTAATACTTTCCGCAGCGTCGGCAGAATCTTCCGACAAGGCGCCCGGCGAAACCAAAGCAGCCGCCAGTACCGATATACTGACTGCTGCAGCTTTAATTTTGTTCAATATACCTGAACTCTTCATAAATATCCTTCCTCTCTTAACAGTAAAAATATATAAAAAAATACACATTACAATAATTATATTATACAATATTCACGATTTTATTTTATTGCTTTTTTATTAACATTCTATTAACATTTTATTAACAATATCATAAATAAAAAATCCCTTGAAAATCAAGGGATTTTTTATATTTAAAATGATTCTTCATCTTCTCCTTGAAGGGCATCAAAACCAACTTCACCTGTTCTAACCTTTACAACATTTTCTACGTCAAAGATAAAGATCTTACCGTCGCCGATATTACCGGTATATAAAGCTTGTTTAGCGGTATTAACGACCGTATCAACTGGTACTTTGGAAACAACAACTTCAACCTTTGTTTTAGGAAGCAGCTGAACTTCATCACGTTCAACACCACGGTAATATGTCTTTTGACCCTTCTGAGTACCATATCCCATAACGTTAGTTACTGTAATGCCTTTTACGCCTATAGAACTGAGAGATGATTTAAGCGTTTCAAGTTTTTCCGGTTTGCAGATAATTGATAGCTTTGTCAGCTTAGGCGTTCCGTCTGACGGAGCTGTAGATTTAGTTTCAACGGAAACCGGAACAGCCTGTGCCACAGGTACGACTCCGGCAGTATTTACCCCAGCCTTTGCACCCTGAGTCTGCATTTCTGTAACACTTTCAAACGATGGCATAAAATCAGCATAGCTGGATGGAAGATTATGCTCTGTAGCATCAAGACCAATAATTTCTTCTCTCTTGGAAGCTCTGAGTCCGATTGTAGCTTTGATTGCAAGGAATGTAATTGTAATTGTAACGGCTGTCCATGCGCCGACTGCAAGAATACCTACAAGCTGTTTACCGAGAAGATCAAAACCTCCGCCATAGAATAAGCCTTTAAAAGGTTCGTCATATGTTGCATTTTCAGGAGCATTGCCTGTTGCAAAAAGTCCAACTGCTATAGTACCCCAGATACCATTCATCATATGTACTGCTACAGCGCCGACAGGATCGTCTATATGCAGCTTATGATCAAGAAGCCATACGCCAAACGGAACAAGCAAACCGGAAACCACACCGATTGCTGTTGCACCTAAAGCGTCAACAACATCACAACCTGCTGTAACTCCGACAAGACCTGCAAGCGAAGCATTTAGACACATTGAAACGTCAGGCTTGCCGTATTTAAGCCATGTAAATATCATACATACAAATGTTGCAATTGCAGGAGCAATTGTTGTTGTTACGAATATTGAACCAAGACCTTCTACAGTTTTTGCAGCAGCTCCATTAAATCCGTACCAACCAAACCAAAGAATAAAACATCCTAATGCACCGAGTGTAAGAGAGTGTCCCGGAATTGCGTGAACTTTAGTAATTTTACCGTTTTTCTTTTCAAATTTACCAATACGAGGTCCGAGGATTTTAGCGCCAATCAATGCGGAAATACCGCCTACCATGTGAATTGCACATGAACCTGCAAAGTCATGGAATCCCCATTGAGACAGCCAGCCGCCGCCCCAGATCCAGTGAGCCTCAATCGGATAAATAAGAGCTGAAATAACACCTGAATAAACACAATATGAAATAAACTTTGTTCTTTCTGCCATAGCACCTGAAACAATTGTAGCAGTTGTAGCACAGAACACAAGATTAAAAACAAAATTTGACCAGTCAAAATTCTGATAATTTGTAAAAATATCAAAGCCTGGTTTACCGATAAGACCCACTGCATCTTCACCGAAAAGCAAGCCAAAGCCTATTAAAATAAATACAACAGTTCCGATACAGAAATCCATAAGGTTTTTCATTATAATATTACCGGCATTTTTTGCTCTTGTAAAGCCGGTTTCCACCATTGCAAATCCGCACTGCATGAAAAATACCAACGCAGCGCCGATTAAAAACCATACATTAAAAGTAGCATCCATATTAATCATCCTCCAAAATATGTATTTATTGACTGCTTTTCCGGAAAATAAAAAAAGGTACTGAAAAAGAAATTTTAACTTCTTTCTCAGCACCTTTGCTGTCTATGTTTTAAGTATATAATAAATATTTCAATTTGTCAAGCATTTTTTCAAAAAAAATATTTTTATTTCCGTCCTCAACACCCGCATATATATAATACTATATTTTTTTAAGAATTTTCTTGACATTTTAGTAAAAATATAGTATTATATTAAAAATAGAACAAAGGTGTTCATCAGTATTGTAGCCAATTGAAACAGTACTAGTGAACGCCTTTATTCTGATTATTAAGTAAATAAAAATACTATGATTTTAATCTGTACTATTTACATCGGTTAAAAAATATCGTATAATAATAGGGATAGAATTGAAGCTATCCCTGCTTTATTTTTGTATATTAATATTTGAAAACGGAGTTTAGTGATATGAATTACACACCTAAAGAAATATTAAGCTTTGTAGAGGAAAACGACGTTAAATTTATCAGACTTACTTTTGCTGATATCCATGGTAATCTGAAAAATATCGCCATTATGCCTGACGAGCTTCCCTACGCTTTTGAACACGGCATTCCTTTTGACGCAACAACTCTCGCCGGATGCCATTCCGATCTTCTGCTTTTTCCGGATATATCTACTCTTTCTGTTCTTCCGTGGAGACCCAAAACAGGTCGGGTTATACGTTTTTTCTGCAATATTAAATGTACTGACGGCTCTGATTATAAAGGCGACCTTAGAAATGAACTCAGCAGTTATATTGATAATTTAAAACGAAAAAATTATAGCTGCGAAATTGATACAAAATGCGAGTTTTATCTGTTCAATACAGACGAAAACGGAGAACCTACAAAAATTCCTCATGACAATGCAGGTTACCTTGATATCGCTCCGCTGGACAAGTGTGAAAACGTAAGACGTGAAATCTGTCTTTCTCTGGAAGAAATGGGATTTAATCCCCAAAGTTCACGGCATACCTACGGCGCAGGACAAAATGAAATCGATTTTAAAAGAAGTGATGCTTTGACATCTGCCGATAACATGGTATACTACAAAACTGTCGTTAAAAATGTTGCGGCACAAAACGGTCTGTTTGCAACTTTCATGCCTAAACCTCTGGAAAACCAGTTCGGAAGCGGACTGCATATAGGAATAGCTATAAAAAAGAACGGCAAACACATTTTCTCTCCTACTCCAGAAACCCAAACTGAGCTTGGCAGTCAGTTTGTTGCGGGAATTTTAAACAGAATAAGGGAAATAACATGTTTTCTTAATCCTATAACCAATTCTTATAAGCGTTTGGGAGAGCATTTTGCTCCAAAATACGTAAACTGGTCATTTGAAAACCGTTCACAGCTTATCAGAATTCCTTATACTGCCGGAAAACACCCAAGAATAGAAGTGCGTTCCGCAGACGCTTCATGCAATCCTTATATAGTATTCAAACTGCTTCTCGCAGCCGGATTTGAAGGCATTGAAAATAAAATGCCGTTAAGCGAAAAAACGTTTACATGCGGTTCTACTTCTAATTTTGACGAGCTTCCGGGAACCCTTGGAGAAGCTGTTGCCATTGCTGAAAAAAGCGATTTTGTTAAAAATAATCTGTCTGAAGAAATTTATGAAACAATGTTCTCACACTTATCATATACTCTTACAAAATATAATTTGGCAGATGATAAATCTAAATTTGAAGATGAATTTTATTTTAATTGTATTTAAAGGTTGTGGAATTTTATGGAAAGAGTGCTTTTGGCTTCAGGTTCAGATAAAGGCATAACATTATTATCACAGCTTTTGCGGGAATCAGGATACAATCAAATTACTAATACAAAAAGCGGAAACGACGCACGCCGCTGCATAAATCAAACCGAATATGAGCTTATTGTTATTAACACACCTCTTACTGATGAGTTCGGGCATGAATTTTCAATAAAGGCGGCAGAATGTTCAAATTCTGGCATCATACTTATTTGTAAATCGGATATTTCAGAAGATGTATCAGACAAACTCAGCTGTTATGGAGTATGCGTCGTTCCGAAACCGGTAAACAAAGTTGTTTTTCACCAGTCGGTAAGACTTGTTTCTGCAACACGTTCACGAATGCTGGGACTTCAGAATGAAAATTTTAAGCTACAGACCAAAATAGAAGAAATACGTCTTGTTAACAGAGCCAAATGCTGCTTGATCCAATACTTAAAATTTTCTGAACCACAAGCTCACAGATATATTGAAAAACAGGCTATGGATACTCGCCAGACCCGTAAGGAAGTTGCGCAGCGTATACTGTCTACTTATGAAACATAATAATATACTGCGGCATAATTATTAATACATCAATCTAGTAAAAGATAATAAGCATGAAACTTTGATGAATTCGCCGTTGGCAAATAATAATAAAAAAGCACGTCATGAGACGTGCTTTTTTTATAAAATCAATTTACTTCTATTGAACAGTATTTTTTAGTTTAAAAAGAATTCTGTCCTCTTTATTCAGTCAAAAGCTCTGCACTTCCTGTGATCACATTCTGACGTTTCATTGCTATAGTATTTGTTTTTGAGAATCAATGATTATTATTTATTGCTTTATCGACTGCTCTGCCAAATACTTTGCAATATCCGCTGCATCCTTGGCTGTAACCTGACCGTCCTGATTGAAATCCATAGCCGGATAAGCCTCAGCTGTTATCTTTTCACTGTTAATTGATGCTTCTGCAAGCTCTTTTGCGATAAATGCTGCATCGCTTGCTGCAAGCTTTCCGTCACCGTTCGCATCTCCTGTTATAATACCATCAATTCCTTCACCAAAAGAACTAAATAAGATCATTCCCGACGCATCGGAAGAATAGATAAATTCAATTCGATCCTCACTTAATACAATTGAATTTACTAATTTATTTTCTGAAAGAGTTGTCAACAGTTCCATTAAAGCATCTATCTTTTCCTGTTGGTTCATCGACTTAAATTTATCACTTTTCACAAGTTCGTCAATATCATTATCTACTACAGACATATCAATAAGATCCTGGTCAGAAAAAGGCGTAATCAAATCGATTGATATCTCATTAGAAACAAGTGAATCGCCACATCGAACACTATATGTATTATATACTATTTTACTGTTTTCTGTAGGTTTGGCATTATTACCTGTAACATCAACAGTAATTTTAATCGAATAAATGCCATCACCCTTGATATCATCACCATCCTGAGCATAATTTCCGCTGTCAACCAAATAACCTATCGGAACATCATTTTGATATAATACATACTCATCAGAATCAATAGGCGATTCAAAATAGAAAATCACTTCAGCACTGTCTTTTCCAACAAGAATTTCTTTTTTTGATGCACTCAAAACCCTTTCATCAACGTGTGGATCTGAAACGTATGAATCTGAGTTTGATACATTTTTTAATGAGGAATCATCTCCTGTTTCTAAAGCATGCACCGGGGTAATACCAATCAACGATAAAAGTAATGCTCCACTAACAAGAGCAGAATTAGTGACTTTACATATTTTTTTCATAAGTAATAACTTCCTTTCATTAGTTTTATATTTATAAAACAGAGTGATGCTTAAAAAGTCAACACTTATTTTAATTATATAATATTTTCTATCTAATTATGATATCTAAATAATAAAAATATTAGTTCAATCTAATATTATCTAAAACAGTTGCGGTATCATAAATGGAATCTCCGACATCATATACCAAAAAGCGAACTTGAATAATTTTATTCTGATAGTTAGAAATATCGATTGTTTTAGTTGCCCAACCAGTATGATATACTGTATCATCTCCGCCATCAAAATTAATTCCACTTACGGAATACCAAGTTGACGTATTTACAGCTTCAATTATTTCACTAGAAAGTATGTTATCATTTTCATCAAGAATTTGAATCTCAAATTTATCATTATATATAGATCCGACCCATTCTTCAGGTTCTTCTGAAACAACATCATAATTAAAACTAAGTGTGGAATAGCTACCTACCTTTACAATCTGAGACATGGAACTACCTTGCGTTCCAGAGATATAACTTTCTTCTTTAGAGCCTATTCCTGTTGATAAGAAAGCCATTCTTGAGTCATAAGGAATAATATCATCACCTAATTTGGATAATACACGAACATCACCAGTACATTTCCAACTTAGCGGTGTAGAAACATATTTTTGGGTATATCCTTCAAAATCACCATTTTCAATATCTGTTCCTATTAGTATAGCATTAGGATCTCCACGTAACACCGGGTATGCTCCGCAATAACAATGTTCTCCATGTTCTGAAACAGACATATCAAGAGCTTCAGCTGAAGTAACTCCGGTCATCAATGCTTCAAAATAACTTCTCATGACATTTCTTGAGTATCCTGATTCAACATTATTACAATAACCTACAAATCCTTCTGCAGAAGCACCTAAAAATGCGTTGGCAAATGCTTCATTAATTTTTTCACCATGCCCCATGAGTGAACAGGAATTTCCAAAAATAAAACTACCATCTAAAGAGCCTTTATCATAATAATAGCTAAAAAATTCAGGCTTAATAAAATAGGTCTTGCCGTAATTATTGCTTTTAACTATTCTACCCTTTAATATATCGGTCTCATATTCTTGATCTTTCTCTGAATTTGCAATTTCATCTTCACCATTAAGACAAAAACGTTCAATTGTTCCGTGTCCGCTTAATGAAATAACTTGTTTATTAAGTAATGCGGTTTTTAAATCATTTACTGTAACGGTATCATCATAATATACATTTAATCCCTGCTCAGTCCAATCAGAAACTAGAGATTCGTAATAATCAGTTCTAAATGGTGTGTTTTCAAATGAATTTAAGATTGCAACATTTACCTGACTCAATGGTTGAGTTGTAGTTGAAAGGTTAACAGCATCTACACTTGGCATTATTGAATCAGTTAAATCAATACCGTCGGTTTCATCATCAAACTCTTCTAGTAGAATATCTCCAACTACATCTCTCGTATACTTAAAAGATAAAATGCTATTTTTTTCATCAATTTCAATTGAATCTTCAACTATCTTATTATTAATATCAAGTTCATTAAGAAGGTCTAACATTGATTCTTTTCTCTCATCAATGGTAGAAGATTGATAACTATTGTCATTAATAACAGCTGATATTGCATCGTCCACGTATGCCATATCAGACAATTCCTTTTCTGTAAATGGAATGATGAGGTCAACTGAAATCTCATTTGAAGCAAAATTATTATCAGATTTTGCATAATAAACATTTGATGAATCAATATCAGTATTTATATCTACATTATACTTTACAGAATAGATACCATCACCCTGAATATCATCACCATGTGCTGCATAATTACCATCATCATAGAATACTGCTACAGGAATATCATTTTCATACAATGTTATATTAGTATCTGTTTCAAGGGAATTAAGATAGAAATACACTTCACTGTTGTCTTTTCCTACCAGTATTTCTTTTACACTTGAAGTAAGATAATTATCTGCACTTGCAATTAAATTTTCATCTGCAACCACTTCCGTCAGTGAATAATCAGTAATTGTCGGTTCGCCGGATTTTACACCGTTAAATCCGAGAGAAACGCTTGAATTTGGATATACAGTTCCGGTATATGTACCTTTCAGCATATAGCTGTAAGGCTCAAGCTCTTTTACAGTTGCCGCCCAACTGTTGGTTATTTCTGTAATAGTAAAGTTAGTATCAACTGTCAGTTCCCACGACTCAATAGGTTTGTCAGTGTTATTCTGAATAATTATTTCACCATTAAATGAATCTCCCCAAGTTTGGTTTACCTTGAGTGAAACTTCGTAACCCGATTCTTTTTCTTCTCTTGTCTGACAAAGCGTAAAATTGTCCGGCACAGCTTCACAGTCATCAACCATATAGCAGAACGAAACTGACGAATCCGGATTAATATTCGCATTATATCCGCTGTTTCTAAAATATGTTGTTCCGGTAGAATTCTGTGCTTCCTGAACATTGACAGTGTTGTGTACCTGTCCATTAGGTTCAAAATACAGCATCCAGTTTTCAATTGTACTGTCGCCGGTATTGGATAATGTTACGGAAACAACTTCCGTATTTCCCCATGCATTTGTAACGTCATACGAAACTTCATAACCGTCATATGTATATGTATGACTGGTTTCTTCATCTGCAAAAGCAGAAATCGGCATGGTAATAAAAGCATTGGCTGCCATAGCCACACCTACAAAAGTAGAAAATATCTTTTTGACTTTTAACATTTTCAACTTCCTCCTTATAAATTTTATTTAAATATTAGCATTCCATTTATCAATTATACATCATAATACTAATCTTCTTGATAAATGTAAAAGCCATATTTATATTTTAACACAAAATATGGAAAAAAGCAACTAATTTTGTTAATTTAATATTAAATAATATAAATTTAATTTCAACATTTATTCTAAATTCTGTATTTATAAAATTTGATCTTGCTTATATAATTCGTGATCTGGAACACGACTATTCTCCGCTTGCAATAGTTTCATAAGTTTCATTTTTTATTTTGTAATCACTTTTCCACAAGCTCTAACACTTTTAATAAATCTCTTTTTTCTAGCGGTAAAAAAATAAAAGGAAATTATGCCGCTGAGCTGACTATCTCCGTGAAAGCGGTCTTACCCACTTTGACGCATGGGCAGCAAACTTTGCGCAAAAGGTCACAAAGCTTGAATATTCTCCTACCGGTAAAGGCT
>ERZ857922.729-NODE-729-length-46558-cov-9.002989_pt1 | contig 46558 bp, 45 predicted proteins | sample MGYA00519579_ERZ857922 | MGnify/ENA primary metagenome ERZ857922 (study PRJEB31778, sample SAMEA3449375) | human gut metagenome | biome: human gut; feature: human-associated habitat; material: faeces | place: United Kingdom | collected 2010/2012 ... | reverse complement strand
CGTTACAAATAGGTATTTATCGAACAAAGTGTTACAAAAAAGCTTGACCAGTACAGTTGCTTGTTTTAACTTTAAGGAGGGTGAGAAAGAAGAAGAGGAAGAAGTCGATTTTTAAGGAGAGGAGGAGAATAATGTAAAGCGTGGCTAAGAATAATCTGCAAAATACTTAATGATTGTTTTATAATATAAAGTTAAGAAAAAATAAAAATAGAAAGTTATTGACAAAACTTATAATTTAAAGTACAATAAATTTAACAAAAAACAGGAAGTAAAACAGAAAGGAAGGTAAATTCCTATGGGAGGATAAGTAAGCAAAGTTTGAGAAAATACGATCAATAAGAAGATTAGGAATAAGCTTTTATTAATCTTAGGTGTGAATGCGCCAAAGAATATTGAACGTCCGTGCAGCAAGATAATGTATGAATTAAAATTTCCAACATCGTCTAACAAATAACAAAGAAATTTTCTAAGGAGGAAATCTATTATGAAGATGAAGGGGATTGCTTTTGGAATTGCAATGTCGGCTTTAATGTCTGTTACAGCTTTGGCCGGTAAAACGGATAGTGGAAGCTCTGGAGGATGCACCTTAATATAGTAACATTGACAGACAAGAAATAGAAAATATAGAAACTGCTGTGGTAAATTGGCAGGCTATATTTTCTATTTCCTTAGTTAGGAGGAAAAATATGAAATTTTTGCATAAGCTTAATTATGTGCTGTTGATTTTATGCTTGTCCTGTACTACATATGCCAATGAAGTAAAAGAAGAAAAAGAAATAGTGGATACGGAGTATCAGTTTACTCACAATTATATGGCAAAGGGCGAAAATGGATACTATCTTTGTATCGGCTCCTTCCTCTTTTATTGGGAAGAGGGAATGGATGAGGCAATTCCGTTATGCTCAAAAATTGATTGCATGCACCAGTATGAGGAAGATCGGGAAAAGGCAAGAGAGTGCGAAGCGTATGTAGGCTATACTATGTTGAATCTATTGGATTATTATGACGGAAAATTGTATACGCTTGGCAAAGACTGGGAGCATGGACAAAGCATCATTCAGTATGTTATGGATGCAGATGGAACAAATCGTGAAAAAAATGATGAATATAAATATTATGATTATATATCAGGCTGGAGCCCACGTTACCACAAAGGGTATCTGTATTATGCTACCGTAGAAGCAGAGGCGCTTGGAGAAGGGCGTGTGAATAAAGTCTCAAAATTATGGCGGAAAGCCGCAGATGGAAGTGAAGAAGCAGAGGAATTATTTGAGATGGACTACAAATCAGAAACAAAGGTAGCGCTTGACAGTGGATTTTTCATGCCTTTTTATTTATATAAAGATTATGCGTACTTTGCGACTACGCGTGAGGATGGATGGCAGCAGCGTTACGTCTATGATTTGAAAGAGAAAAAGGCAACGGCGCTTCCGTATCGCTATGAGGACGCTGTAAATATGATGGTCCGTGGATTCTATGAGGATAAGATGATCTACTCTTATGCTTTTGAACATGATGACAGAGAAGAAGGCAAAAATGTGTTTATCAGCAACCTGGATGGAAGTGAGGAAGAACTTTTATTTACTGCAAAACCTTCGTTTTTCTATGCAGGTATGGATGACAAATATGTCTATTTGGATGATGGTCAATGTGAGGCGATACTAAACGGAGAGAAGCATACGCGCACTATATATATTTATGACAAAAATACAGGAGAACTGATGTGGGAGTATGATATGATCAATCCGACGATATTAGACTGGGGACTGGGCGATGAAAATTACCTGTTTTATCTGGCAACAGATGATACGGTGTATGCACTTGATAAGAAATCACTGATTCCAGGACAGGAACCAGTAACAAAACTGATTGTAGAAGCACCAAATAATATTCCTTAATTACGGACTTAAGCACGTAACGGAATAAAAATGGATGGAAATGAGTGGAAAGTGAGGCAGGAATGCTGTGGAATGAAATAAAAAAGTTTTGGCAGTACCGTTCGCTGATTGTGATTTTGGTACTGGCACTCTTGCTGAATCTTGGAGTGTTCGTGTATAGTCAGCGTGGAAACCGTTTGCTGCGATCAGAATGGGGACATGTTGTTGAACTGACACAGACATTTTCCGATGTGGAAGAGGCACAGGCATACGTAGCAGAAAAGCAGGATCAACTCATTCAGGCTACGATGGCACCGCAGACGGATACAGCGGATTTTGAAGAGTTGGAAAAAGAATGGAATCGGCAGGGGACCATCTTGTATTGGTTTCGGGACCGTCTACAGTATGTCAGTTCGTATGAAAAGTTTCTGAATCAGATGGAGGCGCAGGCAGCAAAGAGTGGCCAAATTTCTATTTTTAAGCAGGATCCGTTTACGATAAATCGTGCGCAGAAAACGTGGGAAGTTTTTGAAAAATTGAAAGATATCAAATTGGAACTGCTTATATCAGAAGGATTTTCGGGTTTGTTTGATTATCAGACAGCAGATTATATTGTGGTTGTGAGCTTGTTACTTCTTTCAACATCAATCCTGTTAAGCGATAGTGATCAGAGAAAAATGATTCGCTCTTGCAAATGCGGAAGATATCGTTTGTCAGCAGTGAAGCTTGTGAGTGCATTATTTTATGGCACCTGCTATACGATCATTACCTATGTGAGCCTAATTCTTCTGGCGTTTTATTTGTATGGAACGGATGGTTGGTCGGCTCCGGTTCAATCAATTGAGGCATTCCGAAATTGTTCTCTTTCACTTACTTGTGGACAATTTCTGGTATTGGCGTATATTGGAAAGCTTTTTGCTGCATTGTTTGTCATTTTATTTTTTTCAGCAGTAACAACCGTGGCAGGAAATATGACAGGCGGGGATGTCTTTTCGATTCTGCTTTATATGATAAGTGTATGGCGTTATCAGAAATTGCCCGTACTTGCCTCTACCGTGTGGCTCAAGAAGGTGAATCTGGCGGCAGTGCTTGATTGTTCGGCATGGCTTGGTCATTATGAAGTGTTGGCGTTTGGAGAGAAAGCAATACCGCTGGCCAAAATCATAATAATTTATTGGATTGTGGGAAGTATTGGTTGTTGGTTTCTTGCATGGATTGCAGGCGCAAAGAATCAGGGCAAACGACAACTCAGAAAGCTGCGAGTTGCCGGTGTTGACAGACTCTGGAATCGTTTTGTGGAGCATGTTTTAATCGGGCATACAAGTGTATTTTTTCATACCTGCTATCAGTTTGCAGTAACGTTTCGTGGTGTATTGTTGTATGCTGTGGCAGTGATTTGTACGCTTGTATGTTTACAAAATCTTGAGACCCCGATTCAGGATGAGCAAACAGTAACCTATCAGAGCTATCTGATGACAGTAGGAGGAAGCTGGAGTGAAGAGACCGATCAATTTGTTCAAGAGGAAGGGGAACGATTATCGGACATGAAAGAGGTGCCATGGTCAAAACGAGAGGCATTTCGCCAGATAACAGACCAGAATGAACGTGCCAGATCGCTGTATGAGCGGGGAAATGCAGTGGAAACGGTTGGCATTGTGGATGAAAATATGGTTGAATCCGTATTTCACAATTCAAACGAAAAGGTAATTTATGCAGTGATCTGTCTGCTGTTTCAGTGCATTGGTATTTCCTTTATTGTGTCTGGTGATGCGCCTATGCGTGTGGTATTAAGAACTTGCAAAAAAGGACGAGGCGTGCTGTATCGCAGAAAATGTCTGCTTTCGCTGGGGTATTCTCTAATCTTATATCTGACTGTCTTTTTGTGTTATCTGACGCGTAAATGGGTATTGTGGAATCCGAGTGCATTGCAGCTGCTTATACAAAATGCAAGCATTTATGAATGGGCTTCCATAAAGATCTCATTTGCACAGGCAATGATGATAGATGTCTGCTATATTGCAGTAGGAATGATTACTGTGACAGCTGTATTGCTTTTTTTGTTTACTCGAATTTCAAAAAAAGGGCTAGGCTTTGGTGTGGGCTTTTCTGTAACGGTATTGCCGATGGCAGTGGCTTTGTTTCAGCCGGAGATTAGCCGAGTGACCTTTGATCATTGCTTTTTGTATGTGCAGGAGTTAAGTTCTGCTTCGATATCTGGTGAATCTGCTTACGTAGTTGCTTGTCTTGGAATAGCAATGGTATCGTTTGTTTGCGCAGAGCGTGTATTTTGCACAGGGCACGTAGTTGGACAGAATAGGAAAGAAGCGAAGATAAGAAATGATAAGAAAGAATGAGAGAGGATAAGAGAAGATGGAAAGTGAGCTGACGATTTCGCAGGTAACAAAAATCTATGGAAATGACAAGCGTGCGCTCAATGAAGTTTCGCTTGTCTTAACGCCGGGTGTGTATGGACTTGTTGGCCCAAATGGAGCAGGAAAAAGTACGTTAATGAACATTTTGACTCAGAATTTGAGACAAACATCTGGAACGGTGAGCTATTGTGGGGAAGAGATCTGGAAGTCTGGCGCAGCGTATCGTGCCGTATTGGGCTACATGCCACAGCAGCAGGTACTAGCGGAAGCATTTACAGGCGTGCAGTTTTTATGGTATATGGCAGCACTCAAGGGGATGAAACGGTCCGATGCGAAAAAAAGGACAACAGAACTTTTGACACTTGTAAATCTGGATGATGTGAAGAATAAAAAGATTCGGGAGTACTCTGGTGGTATGAAGCAGCGTCTTTTGCTGGCGCAGGCGCTTTTAAATAATCCGCGTGTTTTAATATTGGATGAGCCGACAGCAGGATTAGACCCGAGGGAACGCATTCGATTTCGCAATCTGATTGCGGAGCAGGCATTTGATAAGATTGTGCTGTTAGCGACGCACGTGATTAGCGATATCGAGTACATTGCAAAGGAGATTATTGTGCTGGATAGCGGAACAATCCGAATTGCCGATTCACCGGAAGCGATTATGGAATCCATTGCATCGCTCGTACATGAAATCTGTGTGCCAGAGGAAATGGTTGAGCAGGTGAGAAAGCAATATCGTGTTTGTAGTATTCGGAAAGAGCACACCGGCATCTGGATGCGAATTTTGGCAGAATATGCACCAGAGTGTTACCGGGAGCGAGAAACAGGTGTGAGTCTGGATGATGCGTATCTGTACTATTTTGGTCAGAATGCGTAATGCATGAATAAAAATGTGTATTCTATTTTCAGTGTTCAAATTGATGATAAGGGACGGATAATACCCTAGGGGTCATATCTACCCAAACTGTGTGATAATTAATGTATGGAATGACAAGTCTACAGTGTAACATAAATGCAGCTTGACAAATAATTGACAAATAAAGAAAAATAAGCTACTATATTTAATATAAAACAAGAACTGCATCTAGTGTGGTTGCAACAACAAAGTGTGTTCCAGCAAATAGTTCATACATTTATGCGAAAGCAACTGCTTATATGTATCCGAATGGAGTACAGAAAACAAGTACGAATAATGTGGCAAATTACACAGGAGAGATGGAAGTATCCACAGTTGCGTCTGGAAGCAATATTCATCATGGAAGAGGTATTCATTCAGTAAATAGTTGGACTGTAGAAACCACGGCAACAAAGTAAATTAAACGAAATAAATCAAATAAAATAAATGTCGGGACAATTTTTATTGTCACGATTATTTAGTAAGGGAGAATCTCTATGAAAAAGAATATCAAAAAAATGATGAAAAGAATGGTAATTCTGTCTTTTCTGACCACAGTAGTAGCCCCACCCCTTTATGGATTTGCTGAAGAAAAAACAACAGAGCGTACGATAGAGGAAAGTAATTATACACTTGTTGTAGAAAATTATAATGATGATTTTTCAGTAGAATTAAAAAAGGATAGCAGCTTTGATTTGGAAAAAGATTGGAACTGGTCTTATCAAACTGCTCATACGGTTTCTGCATTTGCTAGGGGACCGAAGGGATATTATGTTAGATTGGGCGATTTTGTGTATTACTGTGATTTTGAAACACAGACATTAATTGCACTGTGTAATCGTCCAGATTGTCTTCATAATAAGGAAACAGACAGCAAAAAGAGAAGTGAATGTACGGCATATGTAGCATATGGTAGTGTAAACGATGGCTTGCAATATTATGATGGTAAGCTATATGCAAATGCATCATCCGTTTATTTTGACAAGGATATTAATGCAGATTATCGTGAAAAGGAATATCTGTTGGAACTTGCACCAGATGGAAGTAGTCGCGAGCAAGTAGATTATCACATAGAAAATGCATATAGTTTTGCGTTTCATCACGGCAGTTTATATTATATATCAAGAGAAACTGATCCAGAAACATTGATTGGAACTGAAACTGTTAAACGTCTTGAGTTAGGAGAAAACGATCCAGAGACAATTGTAACACTTCAGAGTATGGATGCAGTACTTCGTATATATCCATATGGAGAATTTGTGTATATTCAGACAAAACTTGCAGATACAGAAGATTCTAGCTTGATTATTTATGATACAAAGACAAAAGAAGCACAGGAGAGAGAAATAAACTGGCAGAGTATGTTTCTACCGACTGAGGATGGCGAATTTTTTGAGTGTACCTTAAAAAATGATGGTTTATGTGTAGAGTATGTAAATGCGATGCTTCAATCAACAGCGGAAGGCAAGATGTTGACACTGGATTCTCTTAAAAACTTTGGCTTTGATGCCAATATAACAGGTAATTTATATAGTTGGATTTCTGTAGATGATGCGTACTTGTATGTATATGGAATGACTGAGATTGATCCGATTGTTGTAGCTTTTAATAAGGAGAGTGGAGAACTGGAAGCTGCAGTTAGCTTACCGGGAATGCCACTTTTCCAGTGCATCGGTGTGGATGAGAAATATTTATTTTATCAGTGCTCTGAGTTGGATGGGGGAGCAAATAGTGTATATTGGGTGAAAAAGTCGGATTTTTTTGAGAATGGAGCAACATTTAACTGTATGGAGCCGTAATAATACAGGTGTGTTTACCCAAACGGATGCAGATGGGAGAGCGAAAAGATGGAACTGGAAATAAAAGATGTAATACATACTTATCCGAATAAGAAAACTGCATTGAATCGAATTTCGCTGACGCTTACGCCGGGAATTTACGGACTGCTTGGCCCGAACGGAGCCGGAAAATCCACGTTGATGAAAATCATTACCGGAAATATGCAGCCGTCAGGTGGCAAGGTACTGTTTAATGGAAGCGATATCAAGGAATTAGGCAGAGAATATCGTGATCGCTTGGGCTATATGCCACAGCAGCAGGGGCTGTATAATCAGTTTACCGGGCGGCGTTTTTTGTGGTACATGGCAACGCTAAAGGGTTTATCGCATCGGGAAGCAAAACACAAGATTAACGATCTGTTGGAACAGATGAATTTGACAGAAGTAGCAGATCGAAAGATCAGCGGATATTCTGGCGGTATGAAACAGCGTCTGCTAATTGCACAGGCTGTTATGAATAGTCCGGATATTTTGGTGTTAGATGAGCCGACAGCGGGTCTCGACCCGAAAGAGCGAATCAACATTCGTAATTTTGTCAGTGAACTGTCAAGAGAATGCGTTGTAATTTTTGCAACGCATGTCGTTTCCGATGTTGAGTGTATTGCAAAGGAGATGATTCTGATCAAACGCGGCGAAATTGTCCGTCAAGATGAGATCCCAAAACTGATTGCAGAAATGGATGGACTAGTTTGGGAGTTTGTGGCACAGGAAAATGAAGTGATGTCAATACAAAAAGAATATCTGGTAAGCAATTTGTCAGTGGGCAAAGAAGGCATTATCGTTCGGGCAGTTGGAACCGACGAAGAAATCAAAAGAGAAAAGCATGCAGTAAGGGCAGGCATGGAAGAAGTATATTTGTATCACATGACATCAGAAGCAAAAAGAGAAAAAGACAAATAATGTGTCATGGGGGAAGTTACGTATGAAGCAGGTATGGTATGAATGGAAAAAACTGATATCGGATAAAAGCGTGCTGTTGGTAGTAGTATTGAGTATGTGTATTGTGATTGGATATCAGTGGAAAAATGCCGATAGTCACTCTTGGCAGCAGAATGCATCCTATCAGGAATATTATGAGGCTGCACTTACAACAGTAGAGGAAATGGATGCAGAGACAGCCAGACAATGGCTACAGGAAGAAAGTGCATGGCAAAGTTTTCTGCTCTCAGCAGCATATGGAGATTCCGATATGGCATTTGAGCTGTTACAGATGAATACACCAGAGGTTGATTGGAATAAACGCCTTAAGGAAAACGCGAACGAAAAGGCAGATATACAGCAGACACAGCAGAAGTATCAGGCATTTACTGAACTATTGGAACGCGTCAATTATGCAATATCCTATGAGGAGTTTTTGGAGAGCGTAAAAACACAGGCACAGTCCATGTCAAGGCTATCATTGTTTTCGGATGTGGATTCTTTTTCTCAGAAAAACATACAGAAAACCGCAGAAGCGTATGAAAAGATGAGTTCAGTACAGCCGGGGTTAACTTATTCTGATGCGGCAGATGCATGGTCAGACAGCGCATTGGCAGATGTTATTGTGCCTGGATTGCTGTTGTTTCTAGGCTGGGCAATTTTTCGGAAAGAAAAAGAGGCGGGGCTGTATCAACTGCTTGGAAGCACAAAAAGAGGACATCTGGAGATGGCATTGGCTAAGACCATTGTTTATTTTTTCTTTGCAGTGTTGCTTGCCATTTTGTTATATGGAAGTCAGATTGTACTTGCCATTTTGATGTATGGAACGGGAGATATGACGTTGGCGCTCATTTCCATTCCAAGCTTTCGCAATTGCCCATATCCCATAAGCATACAGCAATATTTGATTCTTTATTTAGCCGTTAAGGTGTTAGCTGCATTGTTCTATGCGTCTGTTATCATGGCAATGCTGACAAGAAGATGGCGATTTGGCATTGCAGCGAGCGCATGCGTGGTAGTTATCTGTCTGGAATATCTTGCCTATGAGCAGATTAACAGTGTATCCAAATGGAATGCGTTAAAATATTTGAACTTGGCAGCTGTGATTGATGCGAAGGCATGGTTTTGTGAGTATCATAATCTTAATATTTTATCACAGCCATTTTCCGTGGTAACAGGAAAGCTACTGCTTGTGCTTTGTGGTATCATTCTACTGCCAGTGGTGTCCTGCATTAGTTTCAGCAAAGAGACGAGAGAATCAGGAAAGCTGCCTCGTTGTTTTCAATTAGTGGCAAATGACATGGCAAAGCTTTGTGCGCAGCATAGGGGATTGTTTTGGCATGAAGGCTATAAATTATACAAACTGGGCGCAATGGCAGTTGTAATCATCTTGCTTTTATTTTTCAGTATTCGTTTGCTGCCTGATATTGAGTCACACAAAGGAAATACAGATCAACAAGTATATCAATATTATATCGAGAAGTTAAGCGGAGCGTACACGCAGGAGAGCAGAGATTACCTGCAACAGGAACAGCAACTGTTAAATATGGAAGATGAAGAAGCCGTTCAAAAGAGACAGCAGTACGAACAGGGAGAACTCTCAGAGGACGAATATGAAAAATGGCAGATGTATCGACAGCTTTTGAGCGATACCAGAAAAAAAGGCTTCCAACGTGTAATGGAGCAGGCTGCGGTGATTGAAAAGCATCTTTCGGTGGGAGAAAAGGCTGGATTCGTAGATGTTGACCAGTTGGCCTATTTGTTTCAGGATAATAAGAAACAGACAATTTTTGCAATGATTTTTGCTGCTGTTTTTCTTCTGGGTGCGACTGCGTTATTTGGCATTGAACGACAAGCCGAAAGCAGCCTCCTTTTGCAGAGTACAAAGCTTGGAAAACGCCCGGTTGCCATGTGTAAGCTGATGCAGATGATAGTGCTGGCATCTGTGATTGCTGCAATTTTGTATGTACCGTATGACTTTGTATTATTGAAAAATATCGAGCGTGTTCCAATGAAATTGTCATTAAATACAGTTATCGGTTATGAAAAGTTTGAGCTTTCGATTTCGATTCGTCATGCCTTTTTATTGAAAACTGTATTACAGTATTTTTCGGTTATCAGTGTTTGTATCGTCGTTTCTCTGCTTGCTTATCGTTTGAATCCTGCATCGGAAGCAATTCTTTGCTTTTTGTTCTTTCTGATGCCATGTTTTTTATATTGGTTGGGTGTTGATCTGTCAACATGGACATGGTTGGGGCTATTTCTTCCTGAACTTATTTTTGTAAATGGAGGAGTAGCGCGTTATTATATTGAAGCGGTAATTGTATTGATTATAGATATGAAAGTCGTCTTTTATTTCTGGGATGCAGAGATTCGGACAGGCAGATGATAGGATTTTGTATTTGGACGTAAATAAGAAAAGAAAGTAATATCAAACGCATAACAGGTCGGTTGATTCCGGTATGTTATGCGTTTGAGATGAAAACGAAATATTGGCAATATATTGGTTAATTTTGCGGAACGTCCTCTAAACTGTTATAAATAGGAACGTAATCATACCCCATGAGAGAATCAACAGTCTCGATATATTCTCCATAAAGATAAAGGTCATATGTCCCATCGCCATTTGAGATTCCATAAGAATTTTCATTAGTTAAGGTAAAAATCTCATTATTTTTTGCTTCAGATGGGGTGGAAACGCCTCGTAAAGTGAAATAATAAGAAAAAAGATAAATGCTGACACTAATGACAACCACAAAAACAGAAAGAAAATGCTGGCGCTTCTGTGAGTGCGTTAAAAGCTGAAATCGCTTTTCCAACATACTCTCCTGAAGATTGTTCATGGAAAGTGAAGAATTCAGCTTTGGGAATAGTTGTTGCTGTGCAGACTGCTTTTTCACTTTCAATAAACAATTGAGGTAAGCGATTGTTTCATCTGCGGATGAAGAAAAACTATGATCAATACTCATTTCCAATAACGTGTCAATTTGCTTTTTAATATATTTGTTGAGCGGGTTCCACCAATATACGATTGAAAATAGTTCGACCCCAAAATGGTACAGCAGATGATGATAATAGAAATGGCCTACCTCGTGTCGAAAAATGAAAATAAGTTCTTGGTCAGTATATTGATTTTGGGCTGGCAACAAAATCGTTGGTTTGCGTATAGAAAAAATCATAGGGCTAGAGAGTTCATCAATTTCATAAATATCAAAACTTCGGTTTAAATGATAATACTGACAAGCACAAGTTAAAAGCTTGGAATACCGATCATTATTAGAGACGTTCACCCCTAAGCTATGAATTAAAAAATGATCTCTTTTATAAGTTTTAATATATACAAACCAATTATGATGCCCAACATCCAAACAAGGATTCCAATATCAAATAATGAAAACGTAATAGTTGAAAGAAGCATATGTTTTCTTCTAAAAATAACAACAATATGAGTAGCCATTTTATTTAAGTGTAAGTTACTGCCAAAAGAAAATTCAAACGGAAAAAGCAATCGTAAAACGGAAAGCACACAAACGACAGTCAGAGTATGGTAACCAATCGTAAGAATTCGTTTTGAACGAACGAACAAAAAACAGGCAATTAGAAAAAGTAAAAAAGATGCCAGAAGGGTGGTAATGAAAGACTCAAACTCCAATCTCATTGAAAAATCCTCCCAATGTACAAGTCAATATTTGTATTTTATCGCAAAGTTGGCTATCTGTCAAAAGTAATACAGAAGGAAGGCAAAGCTACTGAAAAATCACTGTGCTACCGAATAGAATTAAACAAACAACGCAAAGTTATTGACAAAACATACAGGCAATATTATACTTTGAATAAGAGAAATTTGCAAATAATCTGGGAACAAAAAGTATTTTTTAAGGTAATCATCATTGCAGCGATACCGGCAGTGATAAAACTAGTGGTTAATTGAGAATCAAAAAAAGGAGAGTTTATGGAAAAAACAAAATTTAAGAGAAGAATGTTTGCCGTCGCAGCAATAGTGGGAATGGGCATGACAATGACACAGATTGCATTTGGAAAAGAAAGTTTTAATGCAGAAAATGGAGGGCTTAACTATGTGCTTCCAGCTGATAATGGATATTATTTCTTATGTGGTGGTCATTTATATTTTTGGAATGGTGATGTTACAAAACAGGCTGTGCCATTGTGTAGTCGTCCTAATTGCAGTCATACAACAGAGGATTGCGTTGCGATGATTCGAGATGCATCTCGAAAAATGTACGAAGTAGATGATGGATTCTATGTGCTTTCTACATGGCCAAAAGAGGATTCAAGGACCGGGGAAAAGATGATGCCAATATGGAGAGTGGAAAAGGATGGGTCAGGTAAGGAGATTATAGCAGAAATTCCAGAGGCAGGTTCGGTAAACTATACGATATTTCAAGACAAGATTTACTATACCATGGAAGATGCACAGGAAGATGGAAATTATCAGTTTTCGATATGGCAGATGTCATTAGACGGAAAGGATAACAAACAGATTTGGCAAAGTGATTTGTATAGTGGATATATAGATACGTTGCAGGGAATCGGAGATTGGTTATATGTAAGTGAGAATGGATGTGAAGAAATTATTGACTGGATAAATGAGGACAACATTGACTTTGAGAAATTGCCTATGCGAACAAATTTATATTTGTATCAGCCACAAGCAGAGGAATGGATAACGAATCCTGATGAGTATAAGAAGGAAGATGTTTTATTAAGCATTCAGAATATTTATCAGGATGAAATTTATTTGACTTACTATGATTCAAAGGCGGAGATTCGTAAAGTATGGGAAAAAGGCTTTGATCTGGAGGATGAAGCTCAATTTGTAGGAGAGTTCCCTAGAAAGGTATATAAATGGGATGATTTGTATGGATATACATGGCCAGATCGTAATAATGAGAATGAAAATTGGTTTGAAATTTATGATCACAATGGAACGTTTGTGCAGAAAATTGATTTGTATCCGTATGATGATGTGGATATCGTAAGTGCAGATGAAAAGTATGCTTTTGTATACTGGGAGCAGGTACAAGATAATGTTTCACAGGACGTAATAGGTGTGATTGAACGCGATAAAATTGCAACACAGGAAGCTACGCTAATTCAGTTGACTAAGGGAATGAATGGAAATTCTTTTGAACGCTGATTGGTAGGTGTTTGATTATGGATTACAAGGGCAGAGAGGTGATGGAGAAAAATGATAAGAGCGGAATGGAAAAAGCTTCTGCGTCAAAGATGGTTGATCGGAATTGCGATATTGCTTATTTTTGTAGATGTTGGTCTATTTCTTAATACTCAGTATACAGAGAAGAAAGATCGTGTGGCAGCGGTTCCTCTTTTTGCAAAGTATCAGAAAGAAACCGCGAATATGACAAATGAGCAGGCACAGGAATGTTTGACTGATCAGCTAAATATGCTTTCTAATTTTCAGTTTGTGCAGATTGCGTTGAATGGGGAAGTGGATGAGGGGTTTCTGCAAGGGCTTGTGGAGGAGAATCCAAATATCTTGGACGAATATCGACAGGCTGGATATGAGGAGAATCCACTGGCGCTTACGACAAAAATACAGGTAATATCAGAACTTCTTGAACAATATCAAAATGTCAGCGGGTATCAGGCGTATTTGGAATCCATTCAGGCACAGTATAAACAGATGAAGGACAGTTCGTTTTATGAAGGACGTCCGTATGCGGAAGCACAGGGCAAAAAGACGGTAGAAGATTTTGCAAAGCTACAGGGAACGAAACTTGAAATTGGTATGAACTGGGGCGTGGAAGCACTGATGGAGGAACAAATCTCATCAGTAATTCTTATTTTACTGGCACTCGGTATTTGTATTGTCTTGGTATCTCAGGATCGCACATATGATATGTTTGGGTTGCTTAGAAGCTGTAGACGTGGACATGGCTATCTGATTGTTGCCAAATTTGCAACAGCGCTGACAGCGGTTTTACTTTTTGGAATTGTTATGTATGGGAGTCAAGTTGCAATCGCGTGGAAGCTGTATGGAATGGGAAATTTAAATCGTCCGATGCAGTCTGTCAATTTATTAAATGAAAGTGCAAGACAACTGACAGTGGGCGGCTATCTGCTCGACTATTATCTGAGACATTTAATTGCAGTGCTTGTCTTGACGGCATTCATGCTATGCTTATTCTTATCGGTTTATTCGACAATGACGGTGTTGGCGGTAGTCGGTATTTGCGCGGTGCTGTGCGCTGTGGGCTATTGGAAGGTATCGGAGATCGCAGCAAACTCGTGGATTCATTTTTTAAATCCAGTTGCCTGGTTTTTGAGTTCGCAATTATATGAAAGTTATTGGAATATAAATTTGTTCGGAAAACCGGTGAATGCGTTGATAGCGAATAGCTGCTTTCAGCTTGTAGTGGTAATTGGCTGTGTAGCAGACAGTGGTCTTCTAGGAAGACGGATTCCGGGAAAGCTAAGAGTCGCATCAGGGCAAATTCAAAAGTGGATTGAAGCCGCAAGGGAACGACTCTGGTATCCATCCAGTGTAGTCGGTCAGGAATGGCGAAAACAGCTGATAAAAAATGGCATAGTGTGGATGATGATAATAGTGGCAATCCTTTTGGTATACGGTATGCGAACAACACCAGTGACAGTAGGGCAGACCGAGAAAATTTACCATGAATATGCGAAAAAATATGAGGGGATTGCAGACCAGACGCTGATAGAAGCATTGCAGCAGGAAAAGGAGCAATTTGATAAGCTAAGGCAGCGTCAGGCCGAATTAACTGAAAAATGGAAGAAAAAGGAAGTTTCAAATGAGCAGTATGCGTCAATTAGTGCGATGATTGATCATATGCTGCAAAATGAAGCAGGACTGACGCGTGCAATTGAACAGGCGGATACATTGGTAAATTGGAGCGAAGCACATGATCTTCAGCTGTTTTTCACGGATGACAGTATTGGGCGTTACCTGTTTGAAAATGCCAGTATGGATCAGTATCGAGGCGCTGTATTGCTTTTTGCAGTAATCGTATTACTGAGTGGTATTTTCCCGGGAGAGCGCAAAAATGAGATGCAAAATATGCTTCTCTGTACGAAAAATGGACGGCGTCCGCTGTTTGTAGCAAAATATGTGTTGGGCGTCGTGATTGCATGTATCGTGTCAGGTGGATTTACTGTGATTCATTTGTTTTCTGCATCAAAGATGTATGACTTTTCTTTATGGAAGGTTCCGCTACAAAGCATTCGTCAGGCGCAAGTAATAGATGTACAGTTGTCCGTGCGTGGATATTTGGTGTGGACGTCGGTGATGCAGATGATGGGTGTGGTCTGTGCAGCGGTTAGTTTTTTGTCGATTTCTGTGCGGATGAAGAACCGGCTGTATGCGGTGTTAGTGGGAGCTGTACTGTTTGTTCTTCCAGTAGTAATTAGTGGAGCAGGGTTGTCAAACATATTTGATCTTTGGTTTGCAAAGGTATTTCTGTTTGGAACGCAGACATTGAAACAAGGCTTTGGGGAACAGATTGGATATCTAATTTTGCTTGTAGCAGTGGCATCTGTTTTTACAGCAGACGCGTGGCACGCATATCAGAGAAAAAGGAGAGCAAGATGATGAAACTGGAATTAAAAAATCTGACAAAAAGCTATGAAAAAGGAAAAATAGCGCTCGATCATTTTTCGGCAGCGCTTGAGCCGGGCGTTTATGGTTTACTTGGACCAAATGGGGCTGGAAAATCGACCTTAATGAACCTGATTACGCAAAATTTAGAGCCGGATGAGGGTGAAATATTGGTAAACGGTATTAGCGCGACCAAAATGGGCGCTTCTTACCGTGATGTGCTTGGTTACATGCCACAACAGCAGGGTCTATATGATCGTTTTTCTGCGCTAGAATTTTTGCGCTATTTTGCATCATTAAAAGGACTGAAGGCAAAGGAGTCGAGGAAACGAATTGAGGAATTGCTTGAAGTTGTAAATCTGACTAAGGCAAGAAATCGAAAACTGGGCGGATTTTCTGGCGGTATGAAGCAGCGTGTGTTGCTTGCGCAGGCATTACTAAACGAACCGCAGATTTTGATACTGGATGAGCCAACGGCAGGTCTAGACCCGAAAGAGCGTATCCGTATTCGTAACTATATCAGCAGCATTTCCGAGAATAAGATAGTGCTGATCGCAACGCATGTAGTCAGTGATGTGGAATGTATCGCAAAGGAAATCTTGTTTCTGCGAGGCGGAAAATTGTTGGAGAAAGAGACACCGGAAAAGTTGGTGGAACAAATGGATGGGCTTGTTTGGGAAGTAATTATTCGGTCAGATCAATTAAGTCAGCTGGAACAGGTGCTTCTTGTCAGCAATGTGAATATCGCAAAGGAAGGTCTTCTGGTGCGCGTAATCGCAGAAAGTGAGCAGATGAAGGAACAACAGCTTCAATTTGGATGGGGTGCGCAAAAGGTGGTTGTCCCAACACTGGAAGATGTATATTTATATCGAATGGAAGCAGATAATAAGCTTTATAAAAATTGAAAATATAGAAAAAAATAACAGACCGATTCATTTTGACCTGATATTTTTTACAGAACTTTAAATGCAAAATGCATCTGTGATTTCTGTAGTAACGCATCTATGGACCAGATTTTATACCCCCCCAGAAGTCTTCTTCTTAAAGTTTTCCAATATACTTTCCAGTCGATCAATTTCTTCCTTCTCTGGATTTTTTGTAAATTCAGATTTTACCAAAGATATCAAGAGTGAGTTATCCGTAAAAAGCTCACGGAAAGACTGGTACTCCTGTTGGAAAATATCTTGAAGAACAAGATGAGCTGTTTTGGTTGGTTTGAAGGTTCTGGCGATAGAGGTTCCCCGATAGACGATTCCGGCGACCTCGACCATTTCAAGTTTCGATAGCTTGCGAATAATTGGCTTGATCATGTTGATCGTGTAGTCTGGATTCATAGCAACAATATCTGAAATTGTCATTGGCTGTTCGGAACGAAGCAGCAACGACAAAACGTCTAATTCCTTTTGTGGCATTTTAATTGGCATAAAAGACCTCCTTAAGACAAATAAAAATCCTAAAATCAAGAATTCAAGAATGCTTGATAAATAATGGTATCTGTATTTTAACGCAAAAATAGGCGTATGTCAAAAGCAATATTAAAAAATGGAAAAGTTACGGGTGTATTTTTCAATTTTTAAGTTACGAAATAGATGCATAGAAAATGTACAAAAGATACGAAGTTATTGACAAAACTTACTGGCAACAATATAATAATTTTAAAATAAAAGACATGTGAGATGACATGTTGAGGTGTAAGGAGACAAGGAAGCACATGAAAAAGAACACGAAAAATAAAATCTCTCAAATCGACAAGATTCTAATGAACAACGAAAAGCAAAATATCATAACTGCCTTTTCGATGATTTTATTGGCGATATTTGCACCATTAAAATCTTTTGTCGCGCAGTGGTTGATTGATTCTCCTTCCATTAAAGCAATCTTTGTCTCCGTTTTGATTGGTGCGGCGGTAGTTGCCATGAGTCATATCTGCGAGTATATTGTCAGAAACACGTTTAATCGGATGGCAACACGTTCTGTATCAGAAATACGTGGTGTTTTGTGCGAGAATTTAAAGAATATGTCGTTAAGCCAGATTCATGTGCTGCCGATGGAAGACTGGCAGTCTGCATATACAAATGACTTAAAGATTGTATGTGATGATTATTATTTTGGCCTTTTTAATATGGCAATGTGGGGGAGCATGGGACTTGTAGCAGTCGTATATATGGCTGTGATTTCACCGGCATTATTGATCGTGTCTTTGGTTATGGTTTGCTTTCCTTTTATTGGTCCAAGGTTATTTGCAGATAAGCTTAGAAAAACAAAAAGTGAGTATGCAAAGTCATACAATACGGTTTGCTCAAAAATCAATGAAATGCTGCATGGTACAGAGACCTTGCTCACATGTGGAAAGCATAGCTTTTTATTTCAAAAGATGCAGAGGGTTTCCAATGACAATATGCAAAAAGATTTTGACATGAAGCAAACGGAAACGGTAGCGACAATTATTACGTCACTGATCACATGGATACCAGGCTTTGTAATTATGGTTGCAGGTGCAATGCTTGTTGTTCAGGGAAAATTGACGGTAAGCTATCTGATCACAGCAAATGGTCTTTTAAATTTTATTATTTCTCCATTTCGGCAAACCGCAAATTCCTATCAGTCTGTTAAGTCTGCAAGAGCCGTAAAAGATCGTATTGATGAGTTGCTTGCTCAGAAAACTTCAAATCAGATGGAAAAGAAAAATATCGAAATAACTTCGATAGATATAAAGAAGCTTTCTTTTGGCTACGGGGAGTCTGATGTTTTAAAAAACGTAAATTTAACCATTAAAAAAGGCGAGAAAGTTGCGATTGTTGGTGCCAGTGGAAGTGGTAAGAGCACAATTATGAAGCTGATCGGACGTTTTTATTTAAATTACCGAGGTAGGATTTCGATAAACAACGAAGATCTAAAAACATTAAGTGACGCAACATTGTACTCAAGTGTTGGGTATATACCACAGGAGCCATTTATTTTTGCGGATACCGTGCGAAATAATATATGTCTTGGCAGAAACTGTTCGGATGAGGAAGTATGGTCTGCAATCGAAAAGGTTGGGTTGACCGAACTTGTAAGTTCTTTGCCAGATGGAATTAACACAGAGTTGGCAGAGGGCGGTGGAAATATTTCTGGCGGACAAAAGAAACGAATAGCAGTTGCGCGGGCGCTTATTCGTGATTGTGATACGCTTCTGATTGATGAGATGACATCTTCTCTTGATATTGAGACAACCGATGAGATGGTAAAGCTTATATTGTCGCTGTCATGTACCGTAATTATGATTACACATGATATATTTGATTCGTATATGGATGGATTTTCTGCAATTTATTACATAGAAAATGGTGGAATTGCAGAGAGTGGTACCTATCAGAGATTGCTAGAACAAAATGGAAATTTTGCGAAGATGCAAGCAATGATGAAAATAACCAATAAATAGAGGAGAATAGATAAAATCAAGGTCTTGTACCATTAAAAATGGCAAACAATTCTTTGACGGATGGAATATGGTATGCTATAATTAAATTAACAAAATAAGAGAAGGATAGGGGTGAATGGTTAAGAGAAAGCATATTTTTGAAAGCATAGTAATCGTAGAAACCGTAATCATTATAATAGTGGCAATTTTTATGTTTGCAGGCTATCCAATTTCGTTAATGCTAAATGGATTTGCTCCTCAAAATTCTGAGATCCTTTATGCTGGCATTGATGGTAATGAAAATGAGTATCGTGTAGTTGAGCTGCGAGACGGTGGGAAAATCAAAGAGGTGGCTATTTTTACGAAAACTTTTTTGCCTATATGGAAAAAGAACCAAAGTGCTCGTGAAGAGGATGGATTAGCGCTTGGATGGGCAGTTAGTACAGGATTGAAAACGTATGGCAGGGAAATCGTAGATATCAATTTTGCATTTCATAGTGTTTATTGTGGAAATGATGCTGTGAAAAAAATTGAGTCTATTTCTGAGTATTTACCGGAGAACACGACGGCAGAAATTCGGCAGGCTGATGAGTCATACAGCATCCATTTAACTACATATGGAGATATAAATTTGTTAAACAATGTTGACGTAAAAGCACTTTTATCAAAACTAGGGTATACAAAATAGGTGAGAAATTTAGCTTTGCAGTAGAAAAAATAAAATATTCATTATTTTAATGATTAGGGCTGTCACACTGAGTAGTTGGTGTGGCAGCCCTAAACAAGTCTTTGACTGACACGTGAAAGCGTGCTATACTCTGGATATCAATGCAAAGACTGGAGGCAAAGGTGTTGGTAGAAGAGAATATGACGATACAAAATATAGATTGTGTGCTTCGCTTAAAGGCAAACAAATGGAGCGTGTCTTTCCTTTATCATGATGAGCCTGTTTGCTTGGAATTGTGCAGGGACTATTTACCGAAGTGTTACCTTAAAACTGTTGCTGAGTGGACGGTAGAGGATTATTTGGAGAAGCGGAGGTTTGATGAGATATACCAATCTATGAGTTAATGAGAAAAGATGAGCGTGTTACGCTTCTATTATTAAATCAGACTGGTGGAATTGAAAAATGCGATTATCAAAATATGAATCGGAAAATTGCTCCATTACAGGAATGGATTTGTGTTGATGGAATTCAGCGTTGGTGGAGCAGACGTTCCGTGCCGCTTAGTCAGGGAAAGATAAGAAGAATTTTAGAGGAGCAGGGAGTATCTTGTCCAGAGGAATATTTGGTAAAGAATCTAGGGTTAAGCTTGACTGATTATTACTGGATTCGTCCGCTAGATTCAGAATTAACAAGGAGAAAGGCGAAAATGTTACGAGTAATACTTGCAATTATAAGTATACTTTTTCAAGTAGAAACCAGTGGAATGAGTTTACAGCAGTTTTTAGGGCATTATGAATACAACTGTTATTACAATGGAGAAAAGCTCATTATGAATTTTTATAAAGTGTTATGCCATGGCTTGACAGTCACAGAAAAGGGTGAAGATTGCTTTGATGGATTTTTATATAACTGGGATGGAAAAAAGCAAGGATATCATATCGACATCGTTACAGAAGATTGGCCGCGTATCTATGCGAACGGAAAGCAGATATCACTTGATGAACTGCATTCAGGAGATCTGGTGATGCTTTATACAAACTGGCAGATAGATGAAATTGGCCTTTTCAGAACACATTGCGATAATTACAGTCTTAGCTGGGTAAAGCAGGTGGATGTGATCAAGTGTCCACATGAAGAGTAAAGAACAGGAGGCGAAAAAACTCAAGTGAATCAACGTGTCAATAGATGTACCAGCCAATATGCTGATATCATAGATCTTCCCCACCATGTCTCAAAGCGTCATCCACAGATGGCACTTTCCGATCGGGCCGCGCAGTTTGGCTCTTATGCTGCACTTAGAGAGTATGATGCGGCAGTAAAGGAAACGATAAAAAAATCCATACAGCAAACAGAGACGTATATCGAAATGGAGCAGTATGATGACTGAAATGACTGAAAATAAAACATACCTTTGCATTGACTTAAAATCATTCTTCGCATCGGTTGAATGCGTTGAGCGTGGTCTTGACCCACTTTGCACAAATCTTGTTGTGGCGGATGCCGCACTTACTGAAAAAACTATTTGCCTTGCAGTATCTCCGTCGTTGAAAAAGTACGGCATAGGAGGACGAGCAAGGCTTTTTGAGGTTGTCCAGATGGTAAAACAGGCAAATGCCAGAAGACGTTTCCAAGCACCAAAAAGATTATTTGAAGGATCTTCAAGCAATGCAAGAGAGCTTGATTTGCACCCTGAGTATCAGATTGACTATATTATTGCACCGCCGCGTATGGCAAAATATATGGAGTACAGCACAAAAATTTATAATATTTATTTAAAATATGTGGCACCTGAGGATATACATGCGTACTCGATTGATGAGGTATTTGTCGATATCACGCAGTATCTGATTTTGACAGGGCTTAATGCTTATGAATTTGCAGGTCAAATGATAAAAGATGTATTAAAGACAACAGGAATTACAGCTACTACAGGGATCGGAACAAATCTTTATCTGGCTAAAATTGCAATGGATATCGAGGCAAAGCACATTACGGCAGATAGTGATGGCGTGAGAATTGCTATGCTTACAGAAAAAAGTTATAGACAAAAACTGTGGGATCACCGCCCACTCACAGACTTTTGGCGAATCGGTCCACAGACGGCGAAAAAGCTTGAACAAAATGGAATGTTTACAATGGGAGATGTGGCAAGGTGTTCTGTTGGTAAAATTAATCAGTTCCATAATGAAGAATTGCTGTACCGACTTTTTGGTATTAATGCAGAGCTTATAATTGATCATGCATGGGGCTGGGAGCCATGCACGATTGCGCATATTAAGGCGTATCGTCCACAGTCAAGCAGCATAGAGAATGGTCAGGTGCTTCATTGCCCATATACGGCAGAGAAAACGCGTTTGATTGTAAAAGAAATGACTGATCAGCTTTTGCTACAGCTTGTAGATAAAGGTCTTGTCACTGATCAGATGGTTTTAACGATTGGCTATGATATTGAAAATTTAACAGATCTAAAACGCCGTGAGCAGTATCATGGTGATATTGTCACAGATAGGTATGGAAGAAAGATTCCAAAAAGCGCACATGGCAGTGTCAATATCGGACGATTTACATCGTCAGCAAAGTTAGCAACCGAGACAGTATTGAAGCTTTACGATACAATTATTGATCAAAATCTTCTTGTGAGACGTCTTAGTCTGACAGCAAATCATGTTGTGCCAGAGGGTTCAGAGCCAACTAGAAAAAAGCCTCAGCAGCTTGATTTATTTACAGATTATGAAGCATTAGAAAAAAAAGAACAGGAAGAAAAAGCCGCGCTAGATAAGGAAAAGAAAATGCAGCAGGCAATGCTGCAGATTAAAAAGAAATTTGGAAAAAATGCGATTTTAAAAGGCATGAATCTGCTTGACGGCGCAACTGCAAAGGAGAGAAATGAGCAGATTGGTGGTCATAAAGCGTAGTCAGTAAAAAACGCATCATGAAAAATGAATTAGTGAAAGGAATAAATTTATGAAGAAGGAACGTTGGCGTCTGTACGCAAAAAAAGCAGATTTTGCAGCTATCAGCAAAGCATACGGCATCAATCAGGTAACGGCAAGGATTATGAGAAACCGTGGTGTTGAGACAAAAGAGGAGATTGAAAGCTATTTAAAGGGAGATTTAGATTATCTAAGTGACCCTGCACTTATGAAGGATGCAGATAAGGCCGCGTCTTTGCTTGAGGCTGCGATTGCGAACAACGAACTGATTGCAATCTCAAGTGATTTTGATAATGATGGAATTTTCTCCGGTCTTTTGTTAAAAGAAGCTATTATAGAACTTGGCGGCCGCGCAGCAATCTTTACGCCAAATCGAGTAATGGAAGGTTATGGTGTAAACAGTCGTATCGTTGAGGAAGCAAATGCAAATGGAGCAAGTGTACTTTTAACATGCGACAATGGAATTGCAGCATTTGAGGCAATCGATGAGGCAAAAAAACTTGGCATGACAGTTATTGTGACAGATCATCATGAGGTTCCATTCGAGGAGCATGATGGAAAAAAGATATATCTTTTGCCGAAGGCTGATGCCATTGTTGATCCAAAGCAGGAAGACTGTGCATATCCATTTAAAAGTCTTTGTGGAACAGGTGTAGCCTACCAACTTATGACACTGCTGTTTCGCAGAATGAAGCGCACAATGAGCCATCAGGAGATTTTTTTACAATATACGGCGATTGCTACTGTGGCTGATGTTATGGAGCTTGTCGGGGAAAATCGCATTCTAGTCAGAAAAGGTCTTTCATATCTTAATCACACAAACCATACAGGTCTTCGTGCATTGATGGAGGTATGCGGCATAGCACCAGAGCAGGTGCGTGCTTATCATATTGGATTTATCTTAGGACCATGTTTTAATGCAGCAGGACGACTAGATACGATTGTTCATGCATTGGCGCTTCTTGAATCAAAGGAATATGATCAGGCGCTTGCCTTAGCTGGTGAGCTGTGGGCAATGAATGAGGAGCGAAAGGAATTAACGCGAGTCGGAACAGAGCGCGCAGTAGAGCTTATTGAGCATGCAACGTGGAAGGATGAGCATGTATATCTTGTTTACATAAAAGATTGTCATGAGAGTGTAGCCGGCATAATTGCAGGACGCCTTCGTGAGCGTTACTATCGTCCTGTGCTTGTCTTTACTGATGCGTCAGAAGAGGGGCAGATTAAGGCTTCTGGCAGAAGTATTGATGATTATGATATGTTTACAGAACTAAGTGCATTTAGGAACTTATTTCTTCGCTTTGGCGGTCATAAGATGGCAGCTGGCCTTACAATGGAAAAGAAAAATTTAGAGATTTTGCGAGAAGGTTTAAATGCGAGATGTACGCTTACACAAACGCAGCTTATGCCGCTTGTCATGATTGATGCTGCGATGCCGCTTGGTTATATCAGTGAAGAAGTCATTGCTGATCTTGAAAAGCTAGAGCCATTTGGACGAGCCAATGAAAAGCCATTGTTTGCCCAGCAGCATTTGTCTGTGCTTCGTCTCTCACGTATCGGAAAGAATAGAAATGTTGTAAAAATGTCTGTTATGGGACCAGAAGGCATTATTATGGATGCGCTTTATTTTGGGGACACAGATGTGTTCTTTGATTTTCTTGAAGAGGAATATGGGCGTGACAATGTAGCGGCGGCTCTTAGGGGAATGCGCAATACAATTGATATTGGTGTGACGTATTATCCACAAATTAACGAATTTCAAGGGAAAAGAAGCCTTCAAATCGTGATACAAAACTATTGCAGAGTTTCGTTAAATTGAGTATAATTAAGAAATCACATGATACTAGGGTTAAAAGCTACAAAACCTGCTCGTGCTTGCACGATAAGATTTTGCAGCTTGGAACCCGCAAAAACATGAGGATGCAGCGATTTTCAAAGAAAATCAGCGAATCCGAATGTTTTTAGAATTGCGAAAGATGCGAAGCATCGGAGCAATTCGTGAGTATCAAAAAAGTAGCGAAACGCGAAGGGAGAATTGTATGAGAATCGGAATTCGTGCCCATGATGTAAAGGCAGATACCTTTGAAGGGCTTGTAAAGGAAATACACAATGAGGGAATGCATTGCTGTCAGTTAGCAGTACCGAAGGCAGTTCATGAGTTTCCAACCCAAAAGGAGGTTTTAACTCCTGGTATGGCATTGTACATGAAGGAAGTCTTTGCAGAGAACAAAGTAGATGTTGCAGTTCTTGGCTGCTACCAGAATCTGGCAACTCCTGATGAGGCTGCATTAAAGGATACTATCGACACTTACAAGAGACATATTGTATTTGCGAGTCTTCTTGGAGCAGGTGTAGTTGGAACAGAGACAGGTGCATGTAATACCGAGTATCGCACAGAGCCATTTTCATTTACTGAGGAAGCACTTGAGATTTTTATTAAGAATTTGCGTCCTGTTGTGGAATATGCAGAAAAACTTGGTGTAATTGTTGCAATTGAGCCAGTATGCCGACATATTGTAAACAATGCAAAGCGTGCAAGAAAGGTTCTTGATGCGATTGATTCTCCGAATCTTCAGATCATCTTTGATCCAGTGAATTTGCTTGATGAGTCCAATTATCAGGAGTATCCGGCAATTTTTAAAGAGTTTGTTGAGATTCTTGGACCAGATATTGCAACGATCCATGCAAAGGATTTCAAGATCGAAAATGGCAAGTTGTTAAGCTGCGCATGCGGAACAGGTCAGATGGACTATGAATTTTTGCTTCGCTATATCAAGGGGCATAAGCCGCATATTCACGTGCTGTTAGAGGATACAAATCCATCTAATGCACAGCAGGCAAGACAGTTTATGGAAGAAAAGTACGCAAGCTTATAATCTTCAACAATAATAGCAAGGATTCTCCAACCTCTATAGGTGGCGAGATGAATTGCTATTGGAAAATTAACGGCAGTGGTGGGCGGAGAGAAATCGGTATCCCCCACTGACATGAGGCAAGCCACAGTCGGCTTTGTGCTGACATGTCAGACTCTGTGAAATTACCGACTGTGGATTGAAACAATATGTAGGTTAATTGGGCAACTGATTGACTAAGTGAGAGCGGGTCATGCGTATGCATGGCTCGCTTTTTTCGAAGGGGAAAAAGTGAAGAAAATACAAAAACGCTATCCAATTTTGGCTGCCATTATCTTGTTATTTGCAGGGTACTTTGGCTGGTACGAAAATGATCAAAGCCAAGATAATCTATTTGGGCAGGCGATACAGTCGTCTCAGGCAAGTCAGTCTGCAAAATCCACACTCACATTTAGAAGTGATTCACTATGTGAGGAACACTTCGAAAAGCATGGCATTGAGATGGGCTTTGCATCAGCTAAAGAATATGAAAATGCCGCAGCTGCCGTTGTATCTGACAGCAGAGCACTCCATAAGCTGGAAAAAGAAGATGGAGATGGAGTATTTTGACACTACAGTAGAAAAATAGGAGGCAAAAAACTATTTAGAAACACCATAGTTTTTGCTTTACTATTGTGCTTATTTTATTATTTGAGAATAAAAAAGTATTGACAGATTTGAAAAAGAATGTTATAGTCAAACTATTCTCATCGTTATCTGATGAGCAGAATGGATGAATGAATGTTTGGTAAGAAGTTGGCGCTTGCGAATATACGGGCGTATTGTGACTTTTTACGCAAACAATTATATTCTGCTTAGGAGGTATCACGATGGGATTTTTTAGTTTATCTAAGAAACAGTATAACAAGCAGCAGGCTGTTGGCTATGTCGTTTACATGATGGTAGGAAGTTACTTTCATGCAGAGGATTTGCCAAGAAAATTTCATAATTTCCATCTGCATTACGCAGAACTACCTGAGGTGCAAAAAGGAAAGATTGCAGATCAGGTTATCTGCCAGATGGACAAACTTGATACGAAGTTTTTGCAAGAGATTGCATTGCTTCGATGTGAGGTGGTAAGCTTCTATGAAGGCGAGAAGCTGTGTCTGGTATTTTCAACTTGTGGCTTTGGAGAGATTCGTTGTTGGATTACTAAAGATGGATGGTTTGAGTTAAGTAGCAGAGATGCTACTTAATCAAAAGTGAAACGCATTATGCCAGAGGCTGTCTAATGTAATTAGGGATCGCCTTGTACACTTGAAAAAATAAAACAAAAAGCGTTAAGAAACAGAAAAAGTTGTTTCTTAACGCTTTTTTTTGTTAGGGTTTCTTTTCTGGATTAATAATATCAAGAAGAGAAGAATTTTGTTCGCTCGAAAACAGATTGATTAGCTGATAAAGAACGTTTTTCTGATCTTGTTTCAGTTGACCAATTTCTATTGACTCAGAACCAGAAATACCAAGAATATAGTCAGAAGTTACGTGAAAAATTTGGGTCAATTCAACGAGATTTTCAGTAGATGGAGAGGAAATCCCCATTTCCCATGCATTAACGCAGGCACGGGTAACAGAAAGCTTGGCTGCAAGTGCGGCTTGGGTATAGCCATTCTTTTCACGAAGTTCTTTAATGCGTTCGCTTGTTGATAAAATCATTGAAGAATGCTCCTTTTGTAGTCTGATAGAAATTATGTGGCATAATATTTGCATTTAGTATAACAGACAATAAGTAAAAATAAATTATCTTTGATGATAAAATGACTATAAAGAAAAAGACTAAACGTCAAAATTGGTATTATCAAAAGTGATAAAAAAAATTGACATATTGAAAAAGCAGATGTATAATTTCATCAAGAGAGTGATCTTGAAGCTTTCTTAAGAAAGGAGAATAGATATGTTTTTTTCAAAGGAAGATGTAACAGAACTGAACAGTTCAGTAAGAGAGATGCAGAAAAAGTATGGTAACTGTCATACGGCTAGAATTGCACATGAGTTTGATAATAGTTGTGATAAGTGGGATTGCGCTATTAAATGTTACTGTGCACAGTCGTACAAAGACGAATAATCGTTTTTGGTGGGGGATAAGAAATCCCCCTTTTTTAATATTTTGATATAAAATTGTGAGGAGAAAAGAATGGCAAGAATTTTTATTAGAATGGGTTCTGACAGTAATGGAAGCATTTATAGTAATTTTGATGGAAAGTATGTGCGAGTCGGTGATTCGAGAAGTGATGGTATTAAGTACAATATAGATGGAAATTATATTCGAGAAGGTGATGATAGTAATGGTGAGATTATGTTAAACATTGATGGAAATTACATAAGAACGGGAGCTTCCAAAGATGGCGCAATAGTGTATATTATAGATGGAAACTATATTCGATATGGAGATTATAGCGATAGACGCATTGCGTATAATATGACAGAATCCTCTCTAGGATCAGGCTGTTTTATAACGACTGCTTGTATAGAGTCTAGGGGATTGCCTGTAGATTGCTATGAATTAGAAACACTCAGAAAATTTAGAGATAATTGGGTGTCAAAGCATGAAAATGGTTCAGCAGAAATCAAGATATACTATGATATTGCTCCTAAAATTGTAGAAAAGTTGAACCATCTTCCAAATTCAAAAGAAATTTACGAGAAAATTTATCAAAAGGTAGTTCTTGAATGCGTTCGATTCATTGAGGAGGGAAGGGAACAAGAAGCGTATTCATTATATAAAAATGCATCGTTTGACCTTAAAAATTATACAGACTCATTGTAATTAGCGGATGCAGGGTAATATTAGGGGAAGAATCTTAATATTGCGATAGAATATTGTGTAATTTGGAGGGAGAATATGAGAAAAAAACGAATGCAGATATCATTGATTATTACGGAATCATGTCCGCTCGCATGTAATTATTGCTATGAAATTCATAAAGAAAATCAGAAAATGACATTTGAAAAGGCAAAGGAACATATAGATAAAGAATTTGCCGAGCTGGATGATGATACAGAGGTTAATATTGAGTTTTTTGGAGGCGAGCCATTTTTAAATTTTGGGTTGATTGAGCAAGTAATAGCATATGTTGAAACTCAGTATCCAAAGCGAATGATTGCATATAATACAACAACAAGTGGCGTTATTATTAATGATCATATTAAAAATTGGCTGTGGGAACATCGAAAACATTTTTATGTGGCATTATCACTTGATGGTGTGAAAGAGGCACATGATAAAAATCGTGTGTTTGCTGGAAATAAAAAGGGAACTTTTGACAGTATAGACCAAAAGTTTTTCTTTGAAACCTATCATCCGTTGCCAGTAAAGGCAACAATTGCCCCAAACTGTCTAGAGCAAATGGCAGAAAGTGTTATTTATCTGATTGAGAAAGGGTATAAAGTTGATGCAACTTTGGCGATGGGAGATATTGATTGGTCCAATCCTCAAAATGTTGACATCTTGATTCGAGAACTGAGCAAGCTGATCGAATATTATGATAAGCATCCAGATACAGAGGCAATAAGGATGCTTGACATTCCGTTTGAGGCATTATTATTAGAGAAGAAAGAGACTACAAGATATTGCGGAGCTGGTCTTAGAATTCACTGCTATACGGGAAATGATGATTACTGGACACCGTGCCAAGGATTTTCTAAGATAACGGTGGGAGAGGAAGTCTCTACTCAGTATGCAGGAGAAGATTTTGAGGGGTATGTTGAGCCAGAATCGGTATGTACGAAATGTCCATTGAACAATGTGTGTTCTAGATGTTGGGGAACCAATCTTGCAGCAACGGGTTCCATTCATAAGATAGATCCGTGGCTTTGTGTTATTAACCGAATTATCCTTCAAGCTGGTAGTAAGATTCGTTATGATAAAATAATGAAGAAGCCGAAGTCAGAATGGACCGAAAAAGAATCGCAAATATTGAAGTGTATATCGATTATTATGGATACAGCAGATAATTCAGAGATTGAATATCTATCTGATCAGATTAATAAATCGTATTAATTGAATGCTATTTATGGGGGAATTTACCAAATTTTTTCGAGGAGGATAATGAAGATGTTTTTTTCAGAAAAGGATGTAACAGAGCTGAATAGCTCAATGAGCAATATGCAAAATAGTAATACAGAAGCAAAAGAATCTGAAGAGGATTATGAATGGGAAGTGATATATGAGGATAATTGCGATAAATGGGATTGTGCTTTTAAAATTTGTTTTGAAAGAAAAAAGAAAGAGGTTGCAAAAGATAACTAAAAGATTGATTTAAACGGTATAACGGTCTGAATTCTTTGATCAATAGAATTTAGACCGTTTTATTTGAATTGTATTCTTAAAAATGATAAATGTTTATGGTTATGGTTTTATAAGAAACAGCAAAATGGTATTATCAAAAAAGATAAAATAAGTTGACAGAATTTGCAAATATGCTTATACTATATTTAAGTAAAATTTATGAATATGAAAAAATTTTGCTGCGAACTCATGTGGTTTGCAACAAATGCCTTTTAAGGGAGGAGAAGGATGTTTGATTTTCTAAAGAATAAAAACCAATCAAATACGAACGCTAATAAACAGAAAGCGTCGGCACCTACACAAACGAAAAGTAATACCGCTAAAAATGGAAATAGCCAAAGTAATGCTTTTAAAAATGGTTTAAATGCACAAACTTATTCAACAGAGCAAGCCGCTGTTAATCAAATGCATCGGGAGAACGCAGGAAAGAAAAGTAGCAGTAACACTGATTGCAAAATTCGAGATCATAGCCATAGCCATGGTCGAGGCTTATAAGAAGTATTATGGGAGTAAATAGAAGAGTAATAGAGGGAAGCAGTGCTTCACAAAACCCTCTTCCCGAAAGAGTCAGAAATCCAAAAGTGACACTTCAAGGACTCTTTCGAAATCAGAGGGCATCATTTTCACTTGATGAATCGATCTTAAGCAAGCATACATTGTTTGTTGGTGGTACTGGATGCGGAAAGACAACTTTGTTTTATCATTTTGTAAATCAGCTTCGCCAGTCAATGACAAACAATGATGTAATGGTCATTTTTGATAGCAAAGGAGATTTCTATTCAAAGTTTTTTAAGCAAGGAGACTTTGTGATAGGGAATTCTTCTCAGTATCAAAAGCAGTCTCAGCGTTGGAATCTATTTAAAGAGATCCTTGCAGATGGATGGGATGAGGAAACTTATGAGCTGAATATCCAGGAAATATGTCGCTCACTTTTTGAGGAAAAAGTAAAACAGAATTCAGCAAATGGCTTTTTCCCAAATGCGGCGAGAGACTTACTTGCATCGATTATAGAGTGTTTGATTCGAGCTGGTGTACAGGATCGAAATGTTCGGCAGCAATTGTTTTTTAATGATGAATTGAGAAAACTATTGGATGGCTGTGATATTGATAAGATTCTAGAAATTCTAAGCGACTATTCCGATATGAATGGCGTTAAGTCCTATATAGAGGATAGAGGCGGGCAAGCAATGGGTGTGCTTGCAGAAATGTTTTCGGCTGTCAGAGATCTGTTTATTGGCGTTTTTTCAGGACATGGATTCTTTTCAATGAGAGAATTTATACGAAGCAAAGGTGGAAAAGTACTGTTCATAGAATATGATTTGTCGATTGGATCTGTATTGACACCAATTTATCGTCTGCTTTTTGATTTGGCATTGAAAGAAGCGCTTGGAAGAGGAACAGCTCAAAGTGGCAATGTTTACTTGATTTGTGATGAGTTTAAGCTGATACCAAATTTACAGCACATAGAAGATGGTGTGAATTTTGGAAGAAGCCTAGGTGTAAAAATATTTGCAGGTCTTCAGAGTATTGAGCAGCTTTATGAAATTTATCAGGAAAGTCGAGGAAAGAATATTGCAGCAGGTTTTTCCTCTATTTTTGCATTTAAAGCAAATGATGTAACGACAAGACAGTATCTGTCAGACTTATACGGAAGCAATTATGTTATCGAGCAGTTTATGATGAATAACCGATATGAGGAAGAAAAAAGAATGGGTCGCGTAATCGAAGACTGGGATATGTCGAGATTACGAGTGGGAGAAGCAATCGTCTGTTTACCATTTACTGAGCCATTTCAGTTTAAGTTTGATCCATATTAATGAAAATGGGGGTGATGTTGTGTGTGAAGAATTTTATTTGGGGTATCTGCCCAAATTGCAGCAACGTTTGTACAAAGTAATTTATCAAGAGTTACGCAAGTGCAATCAAAAAATTCTTGTCTGTGCACCAGTAGAAACGGTAAAGCGTGTTTATATGGCCGTTCTAGATGATCACCCGGAACTATTCTTCGTAGATACATCAAAGGTGGCATTTTCATATACAGCGTATTTTTGCACGATTCTGGTTCAATATAGTTATTCCAGAGAGCAGATACTAAAAATGAATGATGAGATCTGGAAAAAAATAGAGGCAATTAGCCAGAAAGCATGTCAGGAGAATGATACAGATGTGATGGTCATCAAATATATTCACGATTACATAATTAATACCGTGCAGTATGATAGGGAGGCATTGAATCGTGGAATCACAATCACAGAAAATCAAAATATTGTTGGCGTGTTTTTGAATCATAAAGCAGTTTGTGAAGGAATTGCAAAAAGTGTAGAGCTTCTTTTAAATAAATGCAAAATCCCATGTAGCATTGTCAAAGGAAGACTAAACGTAAATTCCAGATATATGGATCACGCATGGAACATCGTGAAATCAGACGGAAAATGGTACCATCTTGATGTCACAATGGATAGCGGAATGTCACAGAAAAATCCTCTGTTTCTTGCATATGATTATTTTAATTTGGATGAAGAACATATAAAAAAGGATCACAGTGCATATCAGCTTCCAGTTAAGTGTGAATGCCAGATTTATAATTATTTTCATATAGCCAAAGCTACAATGAAGGATACTACGTATCTGGAAAGGTACTTAAAGGTTGGACTGCAAAGAAATTATAAACGGTTGTATTTTCGAATAGATTCGAATCTATTACTAGATGAAACAATTGAAAAAATAATTCAAGATAAGTTGGCAGAAACTGCTACTTATAATATTCGAAACTGGCAGATAAGAAAGAACCAATATCAGAGAATTTATGAGATTCGATTGGGGTGATTTTGCATGAATAAGCTTTGGAAAGGAAAACAAGAACTGGATAGATATCTTAGACTGATTCGCTCAGATTATGATGAGGATGTATGGAATGAGATCCAGCAATATTGTTGGCAGCTTTTTTCAAAGAACGAAATTACAAAAGAAGAACTGTATCAGTTAGCAACTATGCTTAGCAAGAAAACAAGAAGAAAAAAGTCAGTTGAATTAAGCGGATGGGAGGCACCAGAGCCGATTAAAGAAACGCAATCGAAATGTTGGTCGTGCGATGATGCTGAGAATATAATTCCCAAACTATTGCTGGGGCGAATACAGCTTGAGCTATATTTTCTTTTTGAAGGATTGCTGCAGGATAGTAATATTCCAAAAAAAATAAATGGGCAGTCACGACACCGAATATAAATTCAGGGAGGAGAGGCAGACATGATACGATTAATCTGGGTAATACTAGTTCAATTGTTAAATCTATGCTTTGCATTGATTCGAGGAATATGGAATGGAACATGTGGATTAATCAATCTTTTGACCGGAAATACGGTAGAGGGAAGGAATCAGAGAAGAAAAGGAATTCAGGAGTATCAACCTTCTGAAATCGGTGGATTCTTTCAGGAAAATAGTGATTTAGACAACATGGTTATTTCAGGTGGAACGAAAGAAAAACGAGTAGAGGCAATAGAGGCTTATATTAACTTAAGCTGTTATTTTGACAGTGCGACTCTTATTCTCCATGCAAATGATTATGAGTTAGAGAAAGCAATTGAGCAGAAATATGGTGGCACAGGGCGATTAGTCGTCATTAATGGTCGAAATCCATGTTTGGATCCATTTTATGGATTAACCTCAAGAGAAATTGGTCAGTTAATTAAAGAGTCCGCAGATAAAGATGACGAAATTAAGTCGAATGTTTTAACCTATCTGGATGGATTGACTGAGTATCTTTATTCGAAAGGTGCGGTGCCAAGCTATGAACTGTTTCAGACATGTCCATATATGGAATTGTATCAGAAAACGGATGATTTGGTTGCACAGAGAATTCTAACTCAGGTACAGGGGGAGCGAATTAAGTCAAAGCTAATGGCAGGACAATCTGAGTATTATAAATTGGATTCTTATTTTTCTACGTTGGATAGTGAAATGGGTGGAATTGCTTATAGAAGAGGAAATGGTGGATCACCTGTAAATTTGAGCAATGAAATGAAAAATAAGAAGATTGTGCTGATCAATGTGGGAATGGATAGCAACCGTTTACTGATTGATTTGCTACTTACTAGAATCAAGCAACTGAATGCACAGTCAATTCCATTTTCATGTGTTATAGACGAATTATCAGTTTCAGGAAATCAGAAATTGGAGAACTGGTTGAAGGGTGCTTCTGATTTTTGCAAACGTGTTGTCAGTGCAGCCGATGTTTATGCAATGTGTGGTGCTAACGAAAATGTATTTAATGCGCTAATTGGAAATAGTAGAAATAATGTAATACTAAAACATACATCTGCATCGAGTGCAAAAAAATGGTCAGAGACCATTGGGTATTATGAGAAGGAAGAAGTATCGACCACTACAAGTCACGGAAAAAATTATTCTCCGTATTCGCTTTTTCCGGGAAGCAGTACAAGCAGTGGAAGCAGCATTTCTATGAAGCAGGATTACATTGTCAAGCCAGAAGAAATACTTCGGATGGATAGTGATGAAGCGTATATTTACAAAGGTACAATCAGTGAGCTAATACATACACGATTGAGATAGGGGGATGGCACAAATGAAGCAGGCAAAGATTATGATTGGCAGATGCAATGATAAAAGACCATTTGCAATAAGAGTAGAATATAAAAACAATGATTGGGTGCGAACCTGGGCATTTGCGTTAAGTGAGAGAATGCTAAAAAATGAGCGGTATGGTGAGGAAAAAATAACCGGCTCATTTTATGCTACGAGAGAATATCCAGGTTGTCCATATTGTGGTGCAAGGAACTTTGTGAGCTGTGGAAGATGTGGAAAGTGGACTTGTTATAATGGAGAACAGGTTGCGGCATGTAGTTGGTGTGGAAATACAGCAGAAACAGTAGAAGGAGATTCATTTACAGCTGATTCAAACGCATTTTAATGAATTTTTTGTAAAGTGGTTTGAACAAAGCGATTATAAGCAGTTTATGCTTTATAATAAATAATTACTTTTAAGTAGAAAGGAATGAGAAACTATGGCGGAAATAGACCCAAAACAGCTAGAACCAGGGACGCAGATTGCGACAAAATCGGGAACCAAGCTTAGCATTATAAAATTTCTTGGTGAGGGCGGTCAAGGAAGCGTATATGAGGTGGATTACGGTGGTGTGAGAAAGGCATTGAAGTGGTATAAGGATCTTGGAAGAGATCCAGAAGCATTTAGAAAAAATCTGGAGGAAAATGTCGCGAAGGGATCTCCAAGCCTGGCATTTCTGTGGCCAGAGGATGTTACTGTATGGAAGGATGGAACCTTTGGCTATGTGATGGCACTTAGACCAGAAGGGTACCATGAAATGTCAGAATTTCTGATAAAAAAGGTAACAGCAGACTGGAAACAGTTGATTGACGCGAGCATGAATATTGTTACAGCCTTTCGTATTTTGCATAATCAGGGGTACAGTTATCAGGATTTGAACGATGGAAACTTTTTTATCAATCCTAAAACTGGAGATGTAAAAATTGCAGACAATGATAATGTTGCGCCAACTGGCAAAAACATGGGTATCTTGGGAAAGCCAAGATATATTGCACCAGAGGTTGTAGTGGGAAAAAATTTACCAAATACGGCCAGTGACCGATATTCACTTGCAATGGTATTATTTATGTTATTGTTAAGAGGTCATCCATTGGAGGGAAAGAAAGGTACACCGATTCTAATGACAGATGCAGAGGCAAGAAGAATCTATGGTGAAAAACCAATCTTTATATTTGATCCAACTGATGACTCAAATCGCCTTGATCCAGAAGAGGGTAAGGGCGTGATAGCAGTATGGAAGTGTCTGCCACAGTATATGAAGGATGCGTTTATCCGTGCTTTTAGTAAGGATTCTCTTGAAAAAGGACATCGTGTAGTAGAGCTAGAATGGCTGCGTGCATTGACACGTTTTAGAAGTGATATTGTAAGATGTAGCTGTGGAAATGATGTATTTACAGAGAATGCAAGAGATATTTGCTGTGACAAATGTGGAAAGAAAATGACATTTAAAAATAAAGTACATCTGCCAGAGTACTCAATTCCGGCAGTACCGGATAGTCGCATTTATCGTGTGCAGATAGGAACCGTAAACCCGGAGGATGCATTAAAGCCAGTAGGAATCATGCTAAAGTCGTCGGATCCTAATATAGTACTTATTCGAAATTCAAGTGATGTTACTTGGAATTGTGTTACTTCAACTGGAGCATCAAGAACATTGAAGAAGACAGAATATGTACCAGTAAAAGCAGGAATCAAGATGAGTATGTATGGTGCCAAAATTGAACTAGAGTAGGAGGAAATAAGATGCCAGAACAAGGTGCAGTAACGAGAAAAAAATTAGTAGTATTTTATGTGCTGGACACATCAGGCAGTATGGAAGATGACGGAAAGATTGGTGCATTAAATGAGGCAATGAGAGAGACCGTTGATGTTCTTCAGAATATTGCAAAGGGAAATGCCGATGTAGAGCTGCAGATTGCTGTTTTACAATTTAGTTCAGGTGCACAATGGATAACAGAAAAGCCTATTTATGTGGAGGATTTTTACTGGGATGATTTAAAGGCGGGAGGCTTGACCGATATCGGAGATGCCTTGAGTGAGCTGTATAATAAAATGTCCAGACATGAATTTTTACAGAGCAATACTGGATATATGGTTCCAATTATTATTTTTATGAGTGATGGCTATCCGACAGACAATTGGGAAAAAGCACTTCAAAAAATTACTGATAAAGAAAATGGAAATAAGTGGTTTCAATATAGTACCAAAATTGCATTTGCACTTGGAAGAGATGCAGATGCAAAGACATTGAGCCAGATTGTTGGAAATAAGGAGGCTGTGATTCAGACAAGTGATCTTGAGACATTTAAGAAAATGATAAAAGTGGTATCAGCCAGTTCAGTACTTACAAATAGTGTATCTCGTCCACAAGGACAAGATACATCAAATGTTGATATTGTAAAAAATGCAACAGGTGAGAAGCAAGCTTCCAATTCAGATCAGCAGCCAGCTCAAAATCCACCAGAACCAGATCCAGTTCCGCCAGAGCCAATCCCAGAACCAGGTGTTGACGTACCAGTAGGCTGGTAAAAATTAGAGGGATCATTTGCGGGAGACAGTTTGTAAGGTAACTGTCTCCTGATCAATCAGTTTTATGGAAGGAGGATAAAAATTATGGCAAACTATCAGGCTTTTTCTGCTTCAGTTCAGGGGGCGACGCATGTAAAGAAGAATATCGTCATGCAAGATGCGTCTGGTAAATTTGAAAATGAAAAAGTAAAATTAATTGTAGTATCAGATGGCCATGGTGATTCTAGTTGCTTTCGTAGTGACAGAGGTTCAAGACTGATAGTGGAGGTTGGAATTGAAGAACTGAAGGCATTTGCTGATGAAATGGATGGAACTGAAGGCGAACTAGAGGAAACGAAAAACAGAGAAATTCGAGTTCGACAATTGATTCAAAGGATCATAACAAGATGGAATATTGAAGTGGAAAAAGATTTGGAAAATGATCCGGTCTCAGAGGAAGAGTACCAGCTATGCAGCAATAAAGCAATTAGGGAATCCTATAAAAAAGGAATGAATCAAAATGGAATGTACGGAGCTACGTTTCTTGCAGTACTTGCAACAAAAAATTACATATTGGCATTGCATCAGGGTGATGGAAGATGCTTGATGATGGATCAGAATGGGCAGGTTACCTATCCAGTTCCGTGGGATGATCGGTGTTATGGAAGAAATACAACATCTATTTGTAATCGTGATGCGGCAGAATCTACAAGATATTATTATCTAAAAATAGATGAAAAAAATTGTCCAGCAGCTGTTTTTTTGGCATCGGATGGCATTGAGGATTCCTATCGTACTTTGGAATTGTCACAGTGCTTCTATAGAGAAGTATGTGAAAAATTGGTATTGGATGGTGTGGAAAGCACGACCAAATGGCTATTAGAGAGGGAATTGTATCAAGTTAGTTTGGAAGGCAGCGGCGATGATATGTCTGTTGCCGGAGTGGCAGATACTGAACTGGTAAAGCTGTTACTTCCTTTCATGAAAAAGAAATGTGATCAGATGGCATGTGAGGAAAGGGCAAGGAAAGCAAAAGAGCATTTGGATTCTATGCAGGGCAAAAGAAACTATTTGAAAAAAAAATATGATGAAGCTCTGGAGCGACAAAAAAAGATAACAGATATGCGTGTCGATGAGGCAACGCTAGAGGCAGAGAAGGCACGAAAACTGAATTTGTATGAGCAGCTAGAAAAGGCGGCATCACAGTTGCGACTGGTAGAAGAAACGCTTCAAAAATTGCGCATTCATAAAAATAACTATGAAAACATAGAGGCAGAATATAAAGAATGCGAAAAGACCATCCAAATGATGGAAAAAGGGGAAGAAGCGAAAAGCCAGATTGCGCAAGAATTGAATCAAATTTCAAAAGAATATCAGGAATATGAAGAGAGATATCAAAGCTATCAAAAACAATATGATGACGCGATGGCTGATGCAGATAAGCTTAAAAATGAGCAGAAAACGACAGATGAAACTGAACTTGAAGTACAAGAAGTAGAAGAACAAGAAGTGGAAGAGCAAGAATCAAAAGAACAAAAGGAAGCGGTTGAAGAACAAGCTGAAGAGGTTCATGAAGAACCAGAAAAAGAGACCGTAGACATAAAAGAGACTTTTGATGAGAAAGAGGCTTATGGTTCAATTTCATTAAAGGAAGATGAAGAAAAGAAGATTGCACTTCAAAAGGTAGCAATCGATGATTATATAAAAGATACTCAGATGTAAGGAGGCAAGGAAGAGATGGCTGATACAGATAGAATTGGAGAGACGCTTCGAAAGCGAGTTCTTCAGGATGGCATTGATTTTTTAGGGCAGGAAGGAAGAGTAAACGGAATATTAGCTGATATGTTTCCAGATCTGAAAAAGGAACGCAGATGGATCCGAATGGCAATGGAAAGCGGAACAGGAAGAATCTTCTGCCAAATTGCATCCAGTAATAATGAAAATGAAAAACAAAACTTGTATCAAAAGATAAAATCTCAGATTGAGGAAGATGGATTGGCAGACGCAGCAATTGATTATGTGCTGGCTATATTTTGTAGTGCGATCGACTGGAAAATGGAGATTGTTAGAGAAACAACCAGTTCAAATAGATCTTCATATGAAGAAAGAGAATCTTCATCAGGAGCATACAGATCAGATGGATCGGGTAGGTTTCAGACGATGCCAGAAACAAGTGAGGCTGATCGACCAAGAAGAACACTGGGCGCAACAACCAATGCCGATATTGTGTTTGTAATTGACGCAACGGACAGTATGTCTCCTATTTTAAATATAGTCAAAAATTTCACGATGTCGCTACATGAAAAAGTAATACAGGGCTTGCAGCAGTATCATCGCAAAATTAAACAGCTGAGAGTAAAAGTAATTGCATTTAGAGATTATTATTGCGATGGACGTATGGCACTTCATGAGTCTCCATTTTTTTATCTTCCAGAAGAAAATGCCGATTTCAAAGATTTTGTTACGCGTATAGAAGCAAAGGGAGGCGGAGACGAGCCAGAGAGTGGTTTAGAGGCATTGGCATTGGCGATGGGATCTGATTGGGAAACAAGCGGAACCTCCAAACGTCATGCAATTGTATTGTTTACAGATGCATCTGCTCACCCGCTTGAACAGCAGTTAGATGGTATTCCAGGAAATTATCCATCTCCTATGTTAAGTTCCTATGAAGAGCTGATGAAAGCCTGGGATGGCGAATTGCATGGAGAGGAAAGCATCTATAATATGGATCGAAATGCGAGAAGACTGATTTTGTTTACACCAGATACAGCACCATGGAATCGAATTCGAGAAAACTTTGACGTTACAGTTTGGAATCCAACGATGCAGGATCAAGGTGGAGCAGATTTAAATATGGATTTGATTATTAACACACTGTGTAAATCATTGAAGTAATAGGAGAGCGATATGGAATATGGGAAAATAACACCATTTACAGTGCATTGCGCTGCGATTTCAGATGAAGATGCACCGCCAGAAGCAACTGAGAAACTGTTGATTGTATGTGATGGATTAGGAGGAACTGGTCAGACAAAGCATAAAATTGGTGACCAGTATTATACTAGCGCATATATAGGTTCAAGGTGTGTGAGTGATGCCATAAAAAAATACTGTGATGAGCAACAACGGGAATTGTGGACGGATGATATTGCTACAATGACAAAAAAATTAAAACAATATTTGGCGTCACAGTTGGAAGCGTGTATTCAAGGATATAAGCTTGAAAAAAGCTTAGGCGGCAACATGATTGAATTGCTTCCAACAACACTTGCAATGGCCATTTTTCGAAAAAATGGAGGCTTTCTTGATCTGCGAGTGATCTGGGCAGGAGATTCAAGAGTATATCTGTTGACACCGGTTGATGGCCTTTCACAGCTATCAGAGGACGATGTAGATGGAGAGTTTGATGCCATGAAAGCATTGGGACAGTCGAATATGAACAATAATGTGACTGGTGAAGGAATGGATCGTTTCCATTTGAATTATGCGGAATATAAAATTCCGATACAAGAAGGCTTCATTTTGTTCGCTGCATCAGATGGATGCTTTGACTATATAGAATCTCCAATGCAGTTTGAATATAAATTATTGGCAGCAACTCAGCAGGTTTTCGAGGATGATCCATCTGTTTTGGGAGAATGTATTGCAGAAAATTATCAGGGAGAAAATTGCAAGGATGATACAACAATAGCAGGTGTTGTAATCCAAACAAATCAAGAAAAAACAGTCAGCGAATTGTATAAGGCAAGAATGCTTTATATGAAAGAACAGTTCCGAAAACCTGTTAATGAAGGATATCGTTTTGCAGATAGCAGGTATGATGAGATTGACAGTAAGAGAACACAACTAGAAGAGTCTGAGAGAGAGATTGAAACAGAGCTTATAGAAGCATTGATCGCCTTTTTGAAGAAGTCTCCAGCATTTGATATGCAAGAAGAGTTGAAAAGCCGAATTTTGAAAATAGATTGTCTTGCAAATTATTTTTATGCGCGACTTCAGAACAAGAAGGAATTGCAGAAAGCGCAAAAGGAAATACAAGAGGAACTGCAGAAAAAAAAGGAAGCTGAACAGTCTCTTAATAGTTTGATTGAAAATTTTGTCAAAAATTATATTCAGAAGACTGAGATTCCGCAAAAAAAGATACTCTTTTGGGATAAGAAAAGGGATCCAGTTTGCGAACTGGTAGAAGAATATCGGGAATTGTCAAAGATCCAGAAAAGTGAGCAGGAGAGTGATATTGATGCCGATTTACGCATGAAGCAGATCTATCAAGAAATTCGGTATGAACTGGAGCAATCTGGCGAGATAAATCGTATCCGTCTGCAAAGTGATGAGCTGAATCGCATGCAAGGCCATGATAAAACGGTTGTACGCTTAAAGGAAAAAATAAAAAGTTTGCAGAAAAATCAGGATATTGAGCAATATATTCGTAAAATCAAGACTCGAGTTTGCTGGGAAAGCTTATATATTTTTGGAATGGAGAGAATCCTTACAGGTGAGGCAAAGAAAAAGTTTTTAAAACTTCAAGCTGATTTTAAGCACATAGAGGATTTGAAATATGAAGCTGAGAAGTTTGAAAGCATTCCAGGACTGTTTTGGAGAGATTACTATAAAGTAAAATATGAAAAATATAAACTAGCAAAGAGTCAGGGGAAGGTATGATGGACGAAATAATCGAAGGATACTGCTGTCAAGGCGAATGGAAGACTGCAGCAAATGGTGACTACATTTTTGCTCAGAAGGATGGAAGGGAATTCTTTTTGAAGCGATTTCAGGAACCGAAATATCCAGAAGAAGGATTAAGCTCTGATTTTCGTGATAAAAAGATAAAGAGATGTGAGCAATTTAGTCAAGAACGAAGGAAAATTATTGTGGCACTACAGCAGGTTTCGCAGGGAAATGGAAATATAATGACGCCACAAGAGTTCTTTTTAAATAAACCATACTACTATCAGGCAAGTTTGAAGAGTACTCAGCAGGAGGCAACCATATCGCAGATTGTAAAACTGACAGAAGAAAAGCGGATGCTCTTGATTAAAACACTGTGTATGGATTTGATGAAAATTCACAGTGTTAAGATTGTGCATGGTGATTTGAAACCAGAGAATATATTGATCTCGAGATCTCAAAATGGGGAGTTAATCTGCAAACTGATTGATTTTGACGATTCCTACTTTTCCCAAAAGCCACCGTTACCGGCTGATACAATGGGAACAGAGGAGTACTGGAGTCCTGAGTTGGCGGAATATAAGGTTACGGAAGACACCTCTTTGGCATTCAATATTACCTGTCAGTCTGATATTTTTGCATTGGGTTTGATTTTGCACGAATATTGTACTGGAAAAATGCCAGATACACACGGAGGTGGAAATGCCTATGAATATGTGTATGAGGGTGGCATTTTGACAGCAGATAAGAGTATTAAATCAGAAAAATTGCGAAGTCTGATCAACTCTATGCTATTATATGACCCAGATAAGCGTCCAACAAGCAAGCAGATTGTTGAACAGTTGACTGGAATGAAGAAAAATTATTATATAGTTGATGTAGAGAGTACACAAGGAGGACTTGCTCTTGTAAATGGAAAACCGTTTTTGAAAGTTACGCAAGAGGATGCATTAAAATTCTCAGCAGAACCATCGAAAGGGTATCGTTTTGCATACTGGGAATACAATGGCATTCGAAAAGAAGATCCTGTAATTCAGATAAGAGCGGTAGAGGATTTATCAGTAAAAGCATTTTTTGAGAAGATTGCTGAAGAGGAAGCCAACGACTTTGCAAGTTTAATACCGTTAGAGGATGATAAGATAAAAGTAGTATTTTTGGACAATACCACGCAGGTGATAGACAAGGCGACTGCAAAAATACTCGGATGGATTTAAGGAGGAATCAAAATGTGGTATTGGACATGCGATGAATGCAATAATGAAAATCCATGCATAAATGACACCTGTGAACTGTGTGGAAAAAAATGGAGTGCGTCAACGGCTGCTGAAATACAGAAAAAAAAGAAAGAACATGAAGCAGATATTGCACAACTAAAAAAGCAAATAGCAATTGATAAGGCAAATGAAGGAAGAGAAGAACAAAAAAGAGTTGCTTTAGAGAAGAATAGATTACATTCAGCAATATTTTATAGTCAGATGACAGATTTTATAAAAAAGGCTTTTGTCATCGTAGTGATAGCTGTAATGTTAGGCATTTTATGTATGTGCTTGAATCCGTTTGGGGTGAAAAAAAATCTGTATTTTGTTTTTGAGGGACTTTTTATCATAACAAATGTAGTTTCATTTGTTGCGATTGTGATTCTGTTTTGCTGTTCAATTGTAAATAATTTTACCAACAAGCCAATGGTAATGACGACAAGAATGAATGGTTATCTTGTTGGATGCAGAATTATGAGTGTGGTAATGGCTTTTGCTGCTTATTCTTGTTTATCAGGAAAAGAGGAACCACAAAACGCTTTATTTTATAAAATACTATCCGCGAGTAGTATGGGGGTCGGAGCGATATGGATTATTCTGGGGGTGGTGAATCTTTTTATCACCGCAGTAGTATCTATTAGTAAAAAGAAGAATGCAAGAATTGAACTACTGGATGGGACGAGAATACCTGCATTTATAATAGGTATGTTGTTGATTTTGATGTCAAAACTGTTTTCTGTATAAAATAGAAAGCAGTACAGAAAGGAAGGAATAGTATGGCAAGACATGAAGCAATTTTTATTGAAGCAGAATGTAGTCAATATAATCAGAAATTTTATCTGCGATATGATTATGCAGCGGATGATGTGTGGGTGCAAACATATGGAGTAAAAGAAAAAGAACGCTCAGCTCGCACATCAGGTCAAAGTCGAAGTATTGATATGTCTCAGACGAGAACTGGACCACAGTATAGATGTCCGTATTGTGGAAATGAAGATATTGTCAGATGTGGAGCGTGTGGGAAATTGAAGTGTCATGATAGTTCTTCAAAATGGTTTCGATGCAGCTGCGGAAATAGTGGTGAAATTAGTGGAAGAATTCGAAGTATGTCAGGTTCTGTGGGAAATGCGCAGTAAATAGAGGAAAGGGGGGAGTCAGTAGATATCCTCCCATTTTGCTAAGAAAATATTCATGAAAAGGAAGAAAAAAATGAAAACGACTGGAGATGTAATTGCAGAGATTCGTCAAAGTAAAGGGATGGGTGTGTTTGAGAAGGAAACAGCTGCGATAGCAGCGTTTGAACAGAGCGCACCAAAATTAAAAAGATCTAAGGAATTGTTAAAAGGATTGTACTATTCAGATGAGATGAAGCATTTAATAGAGGCGGCCAAAAAGGAGGAAGAGGCAGACAAAAGAATCGCACTTCTCGAAGCAAAAGAAAGTCTTCTTAAGCAGAAGGTGTGCAGCGATCAAATGGAAGCAATTGTATTTGTAAATGAAATTGCAAAGGGATTTTCATGGAATGAGGGACTTCCTTATCCAGAAACGATGAAAAGAAAAACAAAGGGAAACATGAATTTGGAAGATTTTCCGTTGTCTAGAATCGTTAAAATGGCAGAAGATGGAAACGCAGAGGCACAGTTTTATCTTGGAAAATGTTATTTTAATAGATATCGAGATTGGGAAGGACATACACGGATAGGTGCAGTATTTTTAAAGTGGATGAGAATTTTAAAAAATGGGTATGTTGGAATAATAAGTGAAACAACAATTTCACAGCATTTTAATGAAACAGAAGGTTTACTTTTGAAAGCAGCAAAGAGTGGAATAGTAGAGGCATATGGATATTTAGGTGATACATATTGGACATCCTATTATGGTTGCAAGAATTTAAATACAGCATTTTATTGGTATAAAAAAGGAATGGAGCATTCAGACCAGCGTTCCATTTGTGGATATGCTCTCTGTAAACACTATGGCCGTGGTACAAAAAAGGATGGAAAAGAAGCAAGAAAACTATTACAAAAATTAGCAGAAGAAGGATATGCACAGGCAATGCTTTGGATGGCAATGCTGTATAAAGAAGGTTTAGATGGATGTGAGGCAGATGGAGAAAAAGCGATTGAATGGTGCAAGCGCGCAATAAAGAAAAAAGAGATGGAAGGTTATAACGAATGGGCATCCTGCTATAGCAATGGGCATGGTGGAATGAAACAGGATGATAAAAAAGCATTTAAGATATTCAGAAAAGGAATGTTAAGGGGAGATGTACATTCAGCATATAATGTCGCATATTATTATGAGGATGGAAGAGGTGTGAAAAGGAATAAAGAGAAAGCATTTCGAATCTATAAGTTAGCAGCTTCTTGGGGAGATGCAGCTGCTATGGGAAATGTTGGAATTATGTATGCGAATGGAAGAGGCGTGCGATTAGATTACTCAGAGGCAAATAAGTATTTTTTAATGGCAGCAAACAGAGGAGATGTAGAAGCAATGAAAGTTATTGCAGCTGCATACCAAGAGGGTGTTGGCGTTAAGAAGAATCTAGAAGAAGCAATGAAATGGTTAAACAAGGCAAAACAATATGAGGGAAAGTAGTAAGTAAATTTGAAAACAGGCGTATTTATTCAGAAATGGACACAGATTGGATTTGTAGCAAAAACAGCAGATTTGAAGTGGTAAAATATACTTGCATCAGAAAAATAGAAAGCAGAGATTTTGCTTTGTGTAGAAATTTCTGCTTTCTATTAAATATTATAGTTGCTGTATTCGAAATGATTCAGCAAGCTTTGGGTAAACAGTATCACATATTTTTGCGATTACAATTCCAAGATTTATACAAGTTTTTCCTATTGTTCCAGAATGAATTAAAGAATCAACAAAAACATCAATGCCGTTGTCTGTGTTTAAGTAAAATCGAACGAAACGGTAAGTGTTATTTAGTTCATTAATAATGGTTAGTGCGATACTGTTAAATTGATCTGGAATTTTTAGGAGATTCCAGATGCGGATATAGACAATCTGATTATTTGAATCAAAAAGAAAATGAATTGTGATATCAGACATGGTTTGGCTGGTGATACACATTGTAATTTGTTCATTGTCGTTTGCATTGATGCCGTCTAAACAGTATTTTAAGTTGTTCTGATTTAAAAAACATACAAATTCTTCTGTTGACTTTAGCATATGATAAAATTCCTCCTTTTCTGATAAAATTATATCAGGTTTTTTTTGCGGGGGGGGGTAAATTTTGACGCAAACTTGACCAATTTTGATGTTTTGAGAGAAAATCAAAAGCTTGATATGAAAATATTATTGCGAAGAAACAGGAATAATAATACAATCTTTATAGGAGGTACATAATGAACACATACGAAAACTATTTACAAACACCAAAGAGTCTGACATTTGATCAGATGAGAGAGCTGCATCAGAAATTACTTAAGGAAATCGAAAATGATCCAGTTGGTCAGGAGTTGTATGATGAATTGATAGGAGAAGCAACAACATATGCTGAAATCCGTGCAAAATGGCTGAGCTTAGATCGCAGCCAGAAGATGGAGCAAGACTCTTTTCGCACAGCCTGCCACAACAGTGTCATCACTCATTTTAATATGATGGCGCGCTATTTAAAGACGCAGGGAAAAAATACTGAGTGGAGAGATGCACTAGGATATGAAGAAGACGATAAATATTTTCGAAAAACTATAGGTGATTTTGGTTGTTATATTGTCTTCATCAATAGCCTTTGCGCGAGATAACACTTGATTGAGAAGTTTTGACTGACTTAACCCAGCGGCGAGCCACTGGGGTTCCATTGACGGAGTTCTAGTGTCTGCGTACATCGCAAGGACTTTGGCAGACA
>ERZ857922.725-NODE-725-length-46732-cov-9.285151_pt1 | contig 46732 bp, 40 predicted proteins | sample MGYA00519579_ERZ857922 | MGnify/ENA primary metagenome ERZ857922 (study PRJEB31778, sample SAMEA3449375) | human gut metagenome | biome: human gut; feature: human-associated habitat; material: faeces | place: United Kingdom | collected 2010/2012 ... | reverse complement strand
TCCACCCGGACAAGAAATGTTTTTTTGTAGTCGGGCAATGTCATCGAACGTCGCCATCGTATGTCCGGTACGGGAACACACTTCGGCTTCACATCCTGCTTTTCGGATACGACCGTTTCGGAAGGCGGAGAATCGAGATTTGAAGAATCTTCAGGTGCAGCGACAACGGATACAAGTTCAGTTGTCTGAGGTTGTTCCATCGAGGGCCATCCATCGCTATTTTCCGTTTGCACGGCAGGCATTGCACAATCGTCAGGTTGCTCCGAAAAGTGTCCGGCTTTATTATGACCTCGTCGCTTCCCGAGGTGCAGCAGCCCTAAGATTGACAAAACGATAATGCCTGTGCCAAGAGCGAGTAATGAAATGTCGAGGACACCGGACTCGGATAAAAAGCTGTAAAGCATAATTAGAAATTTTTAAGTCATTGTTAAACAAGTTTTTCAAAATTCCGCTTACGATCGAGCCGGTTTATATCGTCACGGAAAGTTTCGATGTGGTGCTGTAGAATATTATCCACATATGATGTCGCGGATAATCGTTCACCTCCGATTCTTTTAAGTATCTCCAGAATCTTACGCTTCGTCGATGCATTGACATAAAGTGTGGCTCGGATGCCGTATTCCACAGGAGTGAGAAACATTCGTTCATAATCGGACAAGGGTGGTGTTCTCCGACGGCGTGGCTCTTGTGCTGAGGGCACAGACGGGGTTTCATCCGGAATCTTTTCTGTGTCGATCTCCGGAACAGAGGGCGGTTCGGCGGGAATTGCGTCCGTAGCGGTTCCGGATGGGATCTGTTCCGGAATTACCCGTGTGACCTTTGTAGTGATAGGTAACTGCCCTGCGATCACCTGTTTTACAAGACTTTCGTCTACTTCGATTTTGGGTTTCTTGGCCATTGTTATCGGATTTTGAGGAGTGTAAGAATTTCTTCTGTGAGGATTTCGAGTTGCGCCTCACACGCAAAGGTTCGCGCCGGAGCCAGAAGTGTCGAGCGGCCGACTCCTGTATTGTCCGCAAGCAACTCCTTGTTGAACTTCGAGCGGTAAGGAATGTGAGTTGTCATAAGCGACAACCCGAGCTTGCGGATAACGGCCTCGTATCGATCGTAAAGCGGCGTTCGTTCACGACGGTCTATCATCGTCCAGAAAAGATAGACGCTTTGTAAAGTAAGGGTCGGATCTTGGGCAAGGTTAGTGGTGAGACTCCGGGCAAAGGAGAGCGTACTTTCCATGACGACCTTGTCGGCTTTCATGGGCACAAAGACAGCGTCCAGCGACGCGAGCAGCCGAATGACACCTTCGGCATTGACCGTTCCCGGCAAGTCGTAGAGAATGATACGGGGATGGTAGCCGCTTTGCAGCAGCCGCTCGACTTCTTCGGGGGCTTCAGGCGGCATACATTTCAGCACAGGCCAGAGCTTGCGGCCCGTCGCTTTGAATTGACGTACCAGCAACAGCTTGTGGTAATCGTCATGCTCGATGAGCGACAGTTCCCGCTCACGTTGCGCCTGAACGGACCATTGGGGATAGTCGCAGTCTACGACCAGCACGTCATAGCCTAATGTGTAGTGCAGATGACTGGCGAGTAACATCGTAAATGTCGATTTCCCGATGCCCCCTTTTTGATTGCAGATCGAAATGCTTGCTTGTTTCATTGCTTGTGTGTTTAAATGGTTGTTTGGGTAACTATGCGTCTGTCAAATCATTTATATATACTACCTTATATTTGGACGAATAATTGGATGATTATTCGGTCTGCCGCCCTTTCGTTCCTTTGCGCAGATACTCGGTTAAAGATTCGGGTATCCGTCTGAACCGATACTTATTTTGCGATTCGCGCAGTTGCCCGAATAATCAATCCTGCCGCAATATACAACAGGGTAAAACGCTTCGGTTCCGATGTCCGCTCCAGTCCGCTCCAGTCCGCACCGATGGCTTTTTTTTGCCCCGAAACGGTTGTAATATTGCACCGGGAACAGACCCGGCTATGGAAACCGTAACGGAGGATTTTCAAAACTTCTCTCAAAGATTCTCCGGCGCGGATTTTTGTTGTCGCCAGACAACAGCGAGCTGTACCTTTGTATGCCGAAAAGTTTTTCGGCATACGAAAGGTGCTCGCTCTGCGAGGCTGGGTGGCGTTCCCGAGTCACGCCACTTAAACTACCAGACTGATGACAACCACGAAAAAGAGGATCGGACGCCCGACAACGACAGATCCCAGAGTCCACAGGTATAATTTCAAACTCACCACGGAAGAGAATATCCGCTTTAAGCAGATGCTTTGTAAGGCAGGATTGGAGCATAACCGCAGCCGGTTTATCGTCAAAAGAATCTTCAACGAGGAGTTCGTCGTCGTCAAACGCGACCCTTCGAAGGTGCAGTTCATCGCCCGGCTGAACGACTTTTATTTCCAATTTCAAAAGCTCGGGAACAACTATAACCAGATCGTAAAAGCCATCAACGCGCACTTTTCCAACGTTGCTATCCCGCATCAGATCGCTATGCTGGAGCAGCGAACCCGCGAACTGAAAGCCCTCAGTATCGAGATTCTCAACCTCGCAAAACAGGCTAAGGAGTGGTTGCGAATATAAGATCGGGTTCCTCGCCCGGCGGAGCGTTGTATTACAACAAGGAGAAAGTGGATAAGGATGAAGCCGAAGTGCTCCTCTGGCAGAAGATGCTCGAACCATACGATAAATGCGGACGCCTTGACATTGACGCCTGCATGGAGAGCTTCATGCCGTATCTCGAAGCCAACCGCAGGACTACGAACACGGTTTTCCATGCCTCGCTGAACCCTTCACCGGAGGACAGGCTGACAGACGAACAGCTCCGGAAAATCGCCTGTGAGTACATGGAACGCATGGGTTACGGCGAACAGCCTTATATCGTTTTCAAGCACAAGGACATTTCCAGAGAGCATCTCCATATCGTGTCACTGCGTGTCGATGAGCAGGGCCGCAAACTCCCGCACGATTTCGAAGCCCGGCGCTCGATGGAGATTCTGCGTGACTTGGAGCGCAAATACGGCCTGCATCCGAGTGTCAAGGGAGAGGAGCAGGCCGACAAAGTGGGATTGCATAGGGTAAACTACAGAGAAGGCAATGTCAAGCAGCAGATCTCGTCCGTTGTGAGGTCGTGCCTGCGAAATTACAAATGCTCGTCCTACGGAGAGTTTTGCACACTGCTGGAACTGTTCAACGTCTCGGTCGAGGAACGCACCGGAACGATCGACGGAAGAAACTATGCAGGTAGTGTCTCGGGCTCTGACCGACGACGGCTACGGCATCGGCACGCCATTCAAGTCGAGTCGTATCGGAAAGGATGTCGGCTATAAGGCCCTTCAAAAGTATTACGGGATGTCGAAAGACAACCTGAAAAAGCCGGGCGCGCTCGATCGTCTGCGGCAGACGGTCAAAGACGCCATGAGCCCGCATAACACACGGGACGAGTTCCGACAATTGCTCAAAGCGGAAAGTATCAACACTGTTTTCCGGATCAACCCCGTAGGAAGGGTTTACGGCGTAACGTTTATCGACCACACCAATGGCATTGTCGCCAACGGTTCGGTGCTGGGAAGGGAGTTCTCGGCCGGTGTTTTCAACGAGCTGTTCCCGACCTCCCGAAAAGAAACACTGCATACCGCAGAACAGCACGCGGAACGCCAATACGAACAACGAAGCCGCACGGCAAATCCTGTCTCAGGAGTTGTCGACACGTTGTTGGACTTGGTCGATGCGCGGGCTTTCGAGGAACAGCAAAGAATCCAGCGACGGCGGAGAAAAAGGAAACTGCATCGATAATAACTAAAATTGAATTCTGATTAGGCAATCAAACCGTAATGTATAAATAGTCAAGACTTATTCTGACAGTTGAATCACTATCGGACAAAAACTGTCGGATTAAGTCTTGACTAATTCTCGTTGAGTATAATTATTACTCGTTGTTCCTATGCTGTCACTGTCATGCCATGCATTGGCGAGTAATGGAAACCCTCCGGCATTTCATCTCATAAAGAACCGAAAGCTGCGCGGATTTTCTGGGAATTTACCATTATTCGCTTTTTAATAAGCTTCTAACCGTTTAGATGTGCGTTGGGTCTGTTCAAAAATTGTTCGGGGCTGTTCACTTTGAAGCAGCCGTTCGCACATGGCGGAGATTATGGGGCGCTGATAGGATCGTCCGAACCATCCCAACGCCTCGACGGCCGCTACGCGCAGCGGCTCTTCGAGCGCGGCGTCTTCGGCCAGGGCGATCAGTTCGGGTACGCAGTAGTGGTGGCGGTAGAGGCGGAAATAGGTGATTTCGCTCAAGCGCCGCTTCATCTTGTTCTGCGGGTCGCGGATGAATTTGAACGTTTCCGTCTGTTCGGCCTGCTTGTCGGCTATGCGCTTCAGCCGTTTCTGTAGCGACTCTTCGTTTTGGTAGAGTTCGTGTTTGGCCGCGGACTGACGGCGGAGCTCAGCGCTCACGGCGTCGGGATTCATGAACATCATGTTCTCATCGGCATGGTAGGTCACGCGCAGCGAGAGTTCGTCGTCCAGCAGCATCTCGACGGCTGCGGGAACCAGCTCGTCGTCGCCGCAGTCGCCGATCCACTGCGACACCAGACGGCGCACCAGTTCGTAGCTGTCGCCCGCCGCCTGCACCAGCATCGCGTTGAAACGCGGCGAGCGGCTGGTGCTCATCAGCCTGAGGGCTTCGAGACGCACCGGTCCGTAAGGAGATTCGGCGACCCGTTTTTCACACAGGTCGGCGGTCTTGTCGTAACCGTTGTCGGCCAGCTTGCGCAGGGCGATGGCCTGCACGTCGGCGGGCATCGTTTCGGCGGCCATCCGGAGCCAGTATTTGTTGTCCGATGCTTTTGCCGTGAGTGCCGTGTTTAGGTCGGTGCCGGGCAGCGCCCGGTTGATGAAACGGTAGGTCGGGTCGCCGATCAGGTGTGTTTCGAGGTAATGCACGTGGCGTCCCCACTGTCCGATGCGCACGCCGCAGTCGAGCAGTCCAATATAGCGGTCGGGCCATTTGTCCTGCAGGGCGTTGACCGAATTGCCCTGGGTGACGATGCAGTCGCCCGGACCGAAGATATAGCTCGCGGCGATGCACTCGTCGAGGTGGAACGAGCCGTTGTAGCAGGCGTCGAACATCACCATACGGGGATTCATCGGCCGGTTGTAGAGGTCTTCGATGTGTACGTCCATGGCCTGGTCGAGCAGCGAATCGGCCGTGTGCAGCGAATCGGAGAGCTGGCACCACGCTTCGGGCACGCCGTAATAGGCGATCAGCTCGGCCTTGCGTTTTTCGGGGTCTTTGTGTCCGTCGATTTTGCTGCGCAGGAACCGTTTGATGTTCTCGATCGAAACGTTCATGCCCGAACCGTTTCGGTATCCGTTCAGGTATTGCGTGTCGGGAGCGCCGTGGTGGTGGCACAGGGCGACATCGACGCCTTTGCGGGCCATCTTCTCCAGCAGGTAGGGCTTCATGGGCCAGCGGCTTTCGAAATCATAGAAACGCACGGTGCTGCCGGTGCGGAAAAGTGCGGGCAGCTGTTCGCGCAGCGCGATCTGCTCCCCGGCCCAGGCTTCGGGAGCCTCGGAGTTGTAGCCGTGGCCGCGGAAAACGAACAGGTTGTCCAGCTCGTTCTGTTCGGCATGGGCCTTCACTACCTTGCGCAGGTAGGCACGCAGCAGTTCGTCGGAATCCGCGCCTTCGCGTTTGGGCGGCTTGATGCGGGCCGAGTAGATCGGCGACGCGATGTGCTGGCGCGATTCGGGCGAGAGCGAATAGTAGAAATAGAGCGGTTCGTCGGCGTCGCGGCGCAGGAACTCGAATTGCAGTTCCGGATCGTCGTAATAGCGGTCGGAGGGGACCGACGAATCTTTCCAGTCGCGGTCCTGACTGCTCTTGAACGCCGATGTGAGATGCTGTCCGTCGCGGATCATGGCAATGGGGATGTCGCCGACGAACACCACGCCTTCGAGGTGCGGCTGCGCCTCCGTCATCCGGATGATCTCGCTGCGCACGCTTTCGGGGTTCTGCCACTCGTCGATGAGCAGGTAGGTCCCCAATCCGTCGCGCTCCACGGCGGCGCGGTAGGCGTCTACCTCGGCGGCTGCGGCTTCATAACTCCGGCTGTCGATGAAAATGGCGAACGTCGTGGGGCTTTTCACGCCGGGACGGACGATCCGCGGTGCCGCTGCAAGCGACAGGGCCTGCAGGCAGACGGCGATCAGTAAGACGATTCTTTTCAATTTCATGGTCATGTCGGATTATCGGGTCGGTACGGATACGGTGCTTTCGAGCCGGATCGCGGTTTGCGTCAGCTCGTCGCGGAGCTCTTTCTCCAGGTTTTTGTCGGCGGCTGCCTGCCGGCAGGCGTCGATGATCTCGGCACGGCGCGGGGTATGCGCGAACCAGCCCAGACACTCGGCCGTGTTGACCCGCAGTTCGAGGGGCTGCGAAGCGTCGGCCACGAGTTTCAGCAGCTCGGGCACCAGTTCGTGGTAGGTGTTGTTGCGCATCGAACGGATGGCCGAGATGCGGCTTTTGAGCGTTTTGCCGTTGAAAAGCTGATTCCGCTGCCGCTCCTTCATCGCTTGTTCGCCGGCGACCTCTTCCCAGAGCTCGGTGAATTTTGCCTCGCTGTCCGCATACGGCGAAGCCTCGACGGCCGTGCGCAGCGCCTGTTCGACCTCTTTTTCGGGGAACAGCTCCAGCCCCTTCATGACAATGTAGGCTACACGCTTCGATTCGCTGTCGTTGACATAAGTATCGGCCAGCGCGGGCAGCAGCTCCAGACGGCTCGACTGCCAGGCATAGGTCGCAGCGTTGCGGCGCAGCAGTTCATAACGGTCTTTCAGTCCCCGGATGATGGCTTGCGCGAAGATCTCCTCGTCGCCGAAGCGTCCGATGAGTTTGAGGCACTCCATACGGGTCGTCGCCAGCGGCGACTGTTTCATGAACTCCAGCAGTTCGCCCGCCGAGATCGCACCGGCGTCGGTCAGCATGCGCAGCGCGAGGCTCTGCACGTCGGCCCACGGGCTTGCGAGCAGGCTGCGCCAGTAGGCGGCGTCTCCCTTGCGGGTTGTCATGTCGGTGGCCAGCGTATTCGGCTCGACGGGCTGGAACCGGAAGGCCGGGTCGCCGATGATGTGTCCTTCGAGCGATGCGATCAGCCGGTTATACTGCCCGACACGCACGCCGTGTGACAGCAGGCCGACCAGCTCGTAGGTCCAGCGGTCCTGCAGTACGTTGACCGTATTGCCCTGCGTGGCCACCGTGCGGCCCGGGCCGAAGATGTAGTAGCCCGTGATGTAGCCGGGTTTGTGGAACGAACCGTTGTAGCAGGCGTTGAGCATCACGAAACGCGGCTGTGCGGCCAGCGTCTCGAGGTCCTCGAGGCTGACGATCGTCTGGTCGCCCTTGGCCTTCGTGTCGTCGTCCGCCTCCGTCTTTTTCGTTTCGAAGAAGGCGTCGGTCAGGTGGTATTTCTCCTTGAAATACTGTTTGGCGCCCTCCACGTCGGCTTTGTCGCCCTTGCGGCGTTCCATATACAGGGCGATCATGACTTCGGCTTTGAGCCGGCTGTACTGGCCGTCGAAACTGTCGGGTTCCGTCGTATAACTGCCGACGTGCTGTTTGTCGGGCGAACCGTGCTCGTTGAAGAACATGGCATCCACCTCCGGGCGCACCAACTCGTCGAAAACCCGGTATTTCATGTAATCGTCCATCCGGAAATTGAGCTGGCGCAGGTTTCCGGCCTTGCGGGTGTCGGTCAGCGGGAAATTTTCGTCGATGGCAACGCGCTCGTCCATCCAGCAGACCAGACAGTCGGAGTTGTATCCGTCGCCGGCGTAGGTCACCAGATTGTCGAGTTGGTCGACTTTGCCGCGTTCGGCGACGACCTTTTCCAGATAGCGGGCAATCCCTTCGTATTTGTCGCCTCCGAGCTGTTCGGGATAGCGGATGCGTCCCGAATAGAAGGCCGGGTCGAGCCGCTGCGGCGAGTCGCAGGCGAGGTTGAAATAGGAGAGCAGACGGTCGGTCGTGTCGCGGGCGATCAGCTCGAACTGCAGGTCCGGGCAGTCGTAGTAGCGGTCGGAGGGGACCGACGACTGAATCATCGGGAAATTGTCCTCGTCCATTTTGAACGCCGTGGTCAAGTGCTGGGCATTGCGCACCATGGCGATCGGAATGTCGCCCACGAAGACCACGCCTTCGAGCGGCGAGCGTTTGGCGGTTTTGCGCATCAGCGCGATGAGTTGTTCGCGCACCTGCTCGGGGGTCTGCCAGTTGTCGCGGAGAATGTAGGTCGAGAGTCCGTCGGCCTCCAGGACATCGCGGTAGGCATGAATCTGGGGCGCCGTTTTGTCGTAGGTCGCCTGATCGACGACGATTGCGAACGCCGTCGGCTGTTTGCTGCGGGGCTTTTCGACTGCGACTTTGGCTTGCAGGATGAATGGCAGCAGCAGGACGATTGCCAATAAATATCTTTTCATAGCTTTCATTACGGATTATTTCTTGGATTCTACGCGGTTAATCATGCGCTGCACCTCTTTGGCCAGTTCCGGTGAACAGTTGCCGCGGGCGAGCAGTTTGCGTCCGGCATCGGCGATTTCATGGCGCCGCACCGAGAGGTTGAACCACGCCAGCGCCTCGGCCATCCGCACACGCAGAATCTCGGGAACCTGCTCGTCGCCCAGCAGGGTGAGGTATTCCGTGACGTGCTGGTGATAGGGGCGGTTCTTGAGGAAACTGATGCGGGCCTGCCGCCAGCGGGGCTTGCCCTGGGGGTCGAGAATCTCCCGCGTCGAGGACTCGCCGGGCGAGAGCTCGTTGCGCTCGATGAGTTTGTCGAGCAGCTCCTGTTTCTCCTCCCGGGCATGGTAGAAATTCTTGTCGGCGAAATAGGTCTCGATTGCCTTTTCGACTTGCTGTTTGTCGAAGCAGCGGATCGCCTCGCTGATGTTGAAAACGATGCGGGCGGCATTGCGGTCCCTGACATATACGTCGATGAGCACGGAGATGAACGCCTCGTCGCCGATACGTCCCATACGTGTGACGGCGATACGGCGCAGGAACTCGAAGCGGTCGTAGGCGGCCAGCATCAGCGCCTGCTTGTATTCGGGGCCGTTGAGCGACTCGAGCAGCCGGAAGGCGTTGTAACGCACGACGCTGTAAGGCGACTCGGAGCACTTGTCGAGCAGGATGGCGAGCAGCTGCGGGTAGTCGTTTTCCCAAAGCCGGATCATCGCCAGGTTCTGGATGTCGGGTATGGCATTGTCGAGTTGTCCGAGCCAGAAGCCGTTGTTGCGCTTCAGCGCCATCGAATTGATGTCGAGTTCGGGATGGGCGGCCTTGAAGCGGTAGGTCGGGTCGCCGATCACGTGCGACTCGAGGATGTGGATGTTCTTGGCCCAGGCGCCGATGCGCAGCCCTTCGCCCAGCAGTCCCAGCAGGTCGAAAGCCGACTTGTCCTGAAGCACGTTGACGCTGTTGGCGAACGTCGTGACGCAGCGTCCCGGAGCCATGATGTAGTGTCCTGCGATGAAATCGTCCTCGCGGTAGTCGCCGTTGTAGCAGGCGTCGAAGACCACGAAGCGGGCATTCGGGGCGATGGCTTCGACCTCTTCGAGGATGATGCCCGTGCGCAGGTCGGCGATCGAGTCGAGACGGAGCATTTCGGGCTCCTCGGCCCGGTTGTACCACGTGGAATCGAGTCCTTTCTCCGCGGCGCGTTTGGCGGCCGATTCCCGGCCGCTGCCGGGACGGCGGGCCAGTTCGCGCAGGCTGCGCTGCATCTCGGCGGCGGCATCTTCGGCCGATTCCACATAGGGCGTCCCCGAAAGGTACTGCCGGTGGGGCATTCCGTGTTCGTGGAAGACCATCATGTCCACGTCGTCGCGGCGGACCTCGCGGATGAGCGACTCCTTGACGAAGGGCTGCATCGAGTAACGCAGGAATTTGGCGTTGTGGGTGCGGCTGAACACGTCGCCGAACTGCTCGTCGAGCAGCTGCTGTTCATCGCGCCAGGCGATGAGCGAATTGGAGTAGGAGCCGTGGCCCGTGTAGGAGACGAACTGGTCGAAAGGCGTCGCGTCGCGGTGTTCGGCCACGGCTTTCTCCAGGTAACGGGCAATCTGTTTGTAGGGATCGCCGTAGGCTTTCTGCGCCTTGATGCGGCCCGAATAGATGTCGCAGGAGATGTACTGCGGCGAATCGGGCGACATTTCGTAATAATGAAACAGTCCCTGCGAGGGAGTGCCCTGCGGGACGAACTGCAAATCGAAATCGTCGTAAAAGCGGTCCGAAGGAACCGAGGTTTCGTGGAGCGGGTGGTCGCGTTCGTCCATTTTGAAGGCCGAGGTGAGGTGCTGCGCCTTGGTGATCATGGCGATGGGCACGTCGCCGATGAATACGCATCCCTCCAAAGCGTTTTCCGCATAAAGTTTGCGCAGGACGTCACGCACCTGTTCGGGCGTCGTCCAGTCGTGCGAAACGATGTAAACGGGCAGTCCTTCGGCTTCGAGCGTCTGTTTGTAGGCTGTCATTTGGGGCCGGCATTCCCGGGCGGTTCGGGAGTCGGTGATCACGGCGAAGGAACTCGATCCCTGTATGGAGGGGTTTTCGAACGTCTGCGATCGTCCCGGCGCGGCCGAAAGCAGCAGAACTCCGGCCAGCAGGACAAAAAACGGTTTTCTATAATTCATATGGAGCAGTTATTTGAAACCCTCCGGGGAGGATATGTGTCGTCCTCTCCGGAGGGTTCCAGTTTTAAAACATCAGTCCGATTTTAAAATTGGCGTAAAAGCGGCGGTCGAACAGGTCGCGGTGGTCGTCGGCACGCACATAGTCGCCCGAGGCTGCGGCAAAGACCGAACCGCGGCCCTTGAACAGCCGGGCGAACGAATAGGTGATTTCACCGCCGAACGCAGCGTATCCCGACCCGAGGTAGTAATAGTCGCGGAGCGTGAAATCGGTGTAGCATTTCGTGTCGGCCTTGTAGCCGTTGTAGTCGATGTCGCTGCTGTTGTTCATCTTGTAGGAGGCGCGTATTCCGACGAGCAGCGAGTGCTTTTCGTTGAAGATGAAATTCTTGCGTCCGAAGATGCCGATCTTGCAGTTTTCGATGTCCTGGGTGCTGCGCGGGAAATAGTAGATGTCGCTGAGCTTCTCGGTGGAGAATTCGACGCCGGCAGTCCAGTTGTAGGAATCGCCGCGGGTGGTGCGCATATACTGCAAACGCCCCTCGAAACCGGCCTTCGAGCTGTTCGAACGGACGGATTTCGATTTTATGATCCACTTGGCGACCTCGAAGGAGTTGTCCCACTCCTGTACATACTGGATGCCGTCGATGCTGCGGTCGCCGTAAGCGGCATTCAGGAAGAACGTATTCTCCTTCGAAGGCTTGTAGACGGCGTTCAAGCCGATCGACCAGCGTTCGTCCCGGGTCGTGCCGACCATTTTGGGCGTCGTGTAGCTGTTGGTGACATCCTCTATTTCCCGGGTGTACTTGCCCGATACGAGCAGGCGCAGTTTTTGGGTCGTGAACGAGTACTGGCCGCCGACGCCCATGCAGTTGGCGTTGTAGATGCGCTGGTTGTCATCCGTGCTGCTGGAGATGGAGGCATCGACGTAGAATCCCGGGAAGTTGAAAATATAGACCGGGTTGGTGCTCATCGAGATTTTATTCGAGGCGGTTCCGTCTTCGCGCCGGGAGTAATACTGGTAGTTAGCGCCGATGGCGTGCTTGCCCAGCGTGACGGTCACACCCGGTTTGATCTCGAATTTCGAAAGGCTGACCAGCGGACGCGGGTCGTGCTGTTTGGCGCCCTGGCCGTTCTGATAAGTGGCTTCGATTCCGAAGATCAGGCGGTCCCACAATTTGGGCGCCGCAGCCTTCACGGTCATGTCGTAGAGCTGGTTGATCCATTTGCTTTTGTAGGTGTCGGCGATGAAGAAGGGCGTGCCGCGCAGCGGGTCGATCAGCGAGGCGTTGTACTCGGCATCGCGCAGCTGGTCGCGCGAATATTCGAAACTACCCCAGATGAAAGCGCCCTTGAGGGCCTTCATCGTGCCGCCGCCGTCGGTGAAGAAGCGGTACCCGGTGTTGTGTTCCCCCTCCTGCGCCCGTTTGAACGAACCTTTCTCAATATCGTATCCCAGTCCGACCTGGCTGTAGTAGTCCATCTGGTCGAGCTGGATGCCCGACGCGTTGTCCGAGTAGCTGAACTGGAGACTCTCGCTTTTCAGCCGTTCGACGGAGGCCTCGGTATTGATCCGCTGCGCCGAGGTGCAGAGCGGCGCAAGGGCCGCAGCCACGAGGCATCCCGTCAGTTTGATGTAGCTATATTTTATCATAACTCATTCGATTTAGGGGGATTATTATTTCAGGGACCAGTTCCAGGCGGGCATCTTTTCGCCGTTGCGGCGGAACTGCGGGACCTGCGTTTCGAAATCTTCCGTCGAGTTGTTCGTGTCCTGGTAGATCGGGGTGCCGTCGGGCCGTTGGCCGATCACTTTGCGGCACACGCTCTTGCCGACGTAAATTTCCTCCGTCGAAGCCGCTCCGGCGTCCACGAATCCGGGAATACGCTTCATGTTGAGGCTGTTCGATGTCGGGAGCATCTCCACGCCGTCGATCAGCTGTTCGGCCGGAATGCGGACGTACTCCTGCGTTTTGCCCACCTGTCTCTGGGTCGTCTCTCCCACCACGCCCGTATTGATGGTCGGGAATTCGAGGTGCTTGCCGGGCTGGTAGATGCAGAGTCCCGGACCGCTGACGGTGTTCAGCCACTGCATGGTCACGATGTATCCCGACCAGAAAACGTACTCGAGATCAGGAACGTCCGGGTTGACACGCTGCGGATTGCCGGCCCACGTTTCGAATTCGGACAGCGAAGTGTCGATCAGTCCGCCGTATTTGCTGTGGTCGGCATGGTTCGCGGCCTCCTGGGTGATGATGAACGATTCGCCCGGCTTGAGCGGGTAGTCGGTTCCGTTACCCGGCAGCTGCCAGACCGTCACGGCATAGACGTAGTTGTTCAGTCCGTCCTCGGCGGGCCATTCTGGGAGCGTCGCCGTTGCGAATTCGGGCACGAGACGCGCGAAACAGAGGTGGTCGAGGTAATAGGTCTCGTCGCCGTTGTTGTAGATTTCGTAGAACTGGTCGCGGAAATAGGTCGCCTGCGTCTCGGGATTGGTGCTTCCGCAGTAGAAGATCTGGCTGAAGCAGAGCGGGCCCACCATGGCGGGACGGATGGCGATCGAGAAGTCGTTCGACGCCTCGGCCTGTTCCGGCGTGATGTCTTTGGTGATGGCTTTGTTCTGCACCGATCCGTTCAGGTAATAGGTATTGCCTTCGGATTCAGATTCGCCGAATACCGAGATCGTGTAGTTGCCCGGTGCGACCTCGGTTTGTGCGATGCCGTTCTCGTCGGTCAGCGTTTCGATGACGGCGTCCTCCTCGAAATTGGTGAAACGGACGGTGAGCCCATCCACCGGGAAATCCGTGTTGATGGTACCGTTGCCGTCGGCATCCACAAAGCCGGTCACGGCCTTGACCTTGAAGGAGACGTTCAACGGATTCACAACATCGGCCTGGCTGGCGGAGTCCATCATCTCGATGCACGAACAGAGCCCTGCAGCGGCCGTCAGTATGGCTATATATGTCTTTTTCATGGTTGTACTTGCGTTGTAGGGTTATCGAATCTTGACAGACAGCGCAGCTCCGAAAAAGAAGGTCTTTGCGTTGCGCCGGGTGTACTTGCCCGGATAGACTTTGCTCTCCCAGATCGGCGTGCTGCGGAACATATTGTTGGCGAAGAACGAAATGCGCATGAAATTGCGGATTTCCTTGGTCAGATTGATGTTGATACAGAGTATCGGGGGCATCGAACCTTCGGGAATCAGCCGGCGTGCGTCGAGGCGCCCGCGCATGTCGAGGGCCTGGAACTCCTCTTCCCCGATGCGCGAAGCGTCGAAATCATACACCTGACCGTCCAGGCGCGAGATGTATTTCACAGGGATCGAGTCGTTGCCGTAGGTGGTGTACTCACGCTCCTTCCATTTGACGCTGGCTGTCAGCGTGACGACGAAACCGATTCGCGGAATGTTGTGCGTGATACGCAGGTTGGTCGTCGTTGACGACGAATGCTCCGCCTTGTTGCCCGGTTCGAAGACGCCCATGTGGGGATAGGAACCGGCTACGCTGCTGCCTGTCGTATGGTTCGTGAACGTGTAGTAGTTCTTCCACGATTTGTACTGCGTCCAGCTTCCGTTCAGTCCGAACGAGGTGCGGATGGAGTTGATACGTCCGAAATCGATGTCGAACTCGACGCCCCGGCTGTTATAGGCAAAGTAGTTGGTCGGGATCGAATACTGGAGCAGGATTTTGTCTGACGACTTGAGCGACAACTCGGGCATATCGGTCTCATTGGCCGGTTTGGCCGCCGAATACTGATTGTAGTCCACGCATTTGAAGGTGTCGAACGTTGCGCTGGTCATGTAGCCGTTGCGGGTCTTGTCCTCGTAATAGGTGACTGAACCGCGCACCTGCCCGATCTTGAAATCGACGCCGACCTCCCATTTGGTGGTTTTCGCCAGTTCGAGATCCGGATTCTCCGCCGAATAGACGTGCGTCGTGGCGATCTGGAATTTCTGGGCGTCGCTGAAGCCGCTCGCCGTGGTGTTGTCGAAGTTCAGGATGTCGAAATAAGCGTTGTCGGGATAGAGATAACCCAGCGAGGGGGCTTTGTACGTGATGCCGTAGCCGCCGCGGACGCTCAGTTTCTCGGGAATCAGGTCGTAGGAGGCGTTGATACGGGGTGCGACGCCTCCGTCCATGTTGTAAATATGGTCATAGCGGACGCCGGCGACGATTTCCAGCTTGCGGCGCAGGATGTCCATCGAGAAATACTCCTCGGCGAAGAGGCTGAACTGGTGCATGAACGGCACGTCGCTGAAAGCGCGTTCGCGCTGGGTGGTGAAGTTGGTGTTGACCGAGCGGCGCGGCGGAGTCTCCGGATCGAAGACCTTGCCTTCGCCCAGGTTGCCCGTGGCGCGGTACTCGCCGCCGATGATCAGCCGGTGGTGAGTGCGTCCCAGGTCGCCGGCGAAATTGGCCGACAGCTGCGCGAAGGTGTTGAGCTCCTTGCCGTACAGGTTGTATATGGCCGTATAGTCCGACGGCAGGCGCCAGGCTTTGCCGTTCTTGTCGGCATCGGGGATGTTCGTGATTTTCGTACCGTCGGCCAGGTAAATATCCTGTCCGGGCATGCTCGAAAGAATGGCTCCGTCGGTTTTCGAGGTGGAGTAGGTCCAGTCGGAGTTGGTGGCGAACTCCTCCCGGTACGTTTTTTTGTTCGTATAGTTCGCCGAGACGGTGTATTTGAGGTTTTTGAGCCAGTTCTTGTTGAAATTGAACGACCCGTTGGTGTTGAAGCGCAGGCCCAGGTCGCGCTGGGTCATCAGGTCCAGATCCCTCGCGTCGTCGGGATTCGGTTCGGCCTTGTCCTTGGTGTAGAACAGGTTGAACGAGGTGTTGGTGGACCATTTGCCGACGGTGTTCGAGTAGCTTACGCGTCCCGTCACACGGTTGTAGGTGTCGTATCCTTCGGTCGGATCGTATTGGGCGAAGGTGTAGTCTACGCCGTAGTTGAGCACGCCGGCTTTACGGCCGAGGCCCACGCCGTGCGATACGGAAGCCATGTAGACATTGGGATTGACATCCAGCTGGATCGACAGCGGCGTGCGTCCCGCCTTGCTGTTGACGATGACGGCGCCCGAAGCGATGTCGCCGTACTGGGCCGAGGCAATACCCCGGATCACCTCTACCGATTCGATGTTGTTGGTGGTGATGGTTCGCATGTCGACGCCCGAGTTGGGGGTCGATATGCTGGGCCCTGCGCCGGCTCCCAACGCCAGCGACAGGGTCTGCATGTTGGCGTTGTTCGAAAGGGGAGCGCCGTCCATGATGATGGCCGTGCCGAAGCTCTGGCCGTTGCGGACGGAGAATGTGCTGACTTTCTTGAGGGCGATCTCTTCGGCCGTGCGTGTGCTGGCGCCCGGAAGGAGCGACATGATGTCGGCCAGCGATGTGGCCTGAATGTGCTCCATGGCCGATTTGGAAATCTTCGAAGCGGTTGCCGCACCGGTCTTTTTCGACTCGGCCGACACCACGATGTTTTCCAGATAGAACGAGGTGGCCTTTAGGGTGAATTTGAGCGAGTCCCGTGCGGGAAGCTGGATGGTCTGAGACAGCGGCTCGTAACCCAGGGAGCTGATCTCGACCTTGTATTTCCCCGGATTGGAGAGTTGGATTTCGAACCGGCCTTTGACGTCGGTGGTCGTTGCTACGCCGATTTCGGGCAGGGAGACAACGGCGTAGGCCAGCGGGGTGATCTTAGAATTTCCCCCCCCCTCAGTTTCCGAGGCTTGGACCGTGCCGCTGAACGAGATCTTACCTTTGCCCTGCGCCCACACGGAGGTGGCACCGTAAAGCAGCAGCATACTCGTTAACACACTTAATTTGGCGAAAAAAACCTTCATAAGCAGAATGTTTTGGGTTAATAAATGATTCTTAAATCTTCCGGATGCAAAATCTTAGCAATAGAACGGATTGTATGCAGACTCCGGAGGGGCAAGAATTTTGCGATTTTCGCGATGCCAATATAATGAATTTTTTTTAATAACTGCCCGAATGGACTATTTTTACCAACAAATAGGTATGTTTGAGAGCGTCATATGGCACATTTTTTCGCACTCTTTTTATAATGAATAAATTTTCCCACTATTTTGCAATGCTCCTTTTTCTGCTCAGGGCGGGGTAGATTATGATACCGCTGGTGTGTCTATTTGCAGGAGTAGCCGATGGGAGAGAGTCGACGGACTTTACAGTGCCATGTTCGATCATGTTTTTTGATGCTGAATAACTTCAATTTGTCCTCGGACGAAAGAACCCGACAATTGTACGTTGCCATGACAATGGGCTCCATGGGTTAGAATGCCGCCCTTTTTAGCAAATTTGTCAAATCCGTATTTTTTTCGTATCTTGCAATTAGTTATTTGAAATGCGGTATTTGAGCGCAAAAAGCTGAAAATAAACCGTTACCTTCTCGTTACCTATTCTCCTATATGAAAGTTGTAACGACCCGATAAATCGAATCATTACAGCTTTTTAATCCCGTTCCTTGTAGGTTTCCTCTTTTCTTTATATCGGCTTCCGGGTCGGCCGGGAGCTTATTTTTTCGAATCTACCCGCATTTCGACCGAGGCGCCCGACCATTGGTTGATCTCCCGCTTTTCGGTGCGCAGGCGGCGTCCGGCATAGGAGATCCTCACCTCGATCCCGAAGGGCCTGGTCGCGTCGATTTCGTTGTCCGCGGGCAGCGTGTGGGGGATTATATATAGGTAGAGCACGAGGTGGTCGCACGGCATGGTTTGCAGCGCGGCCGTGCGGTCCGCGGCGATGTCTGCGGGGCGTTCGGTGAGGTTCGAGCCGACGTCGGCCACGGTCGATGCCGACGAGGCGAATCCGATGCGTCGGCCGGCGGCGTCGAAACAGCCGCACATCAGCGCCGCATTGTACCGCCACCACCCTTCGTAGCGGCTCGTGACTTCGATTGTAAATCCTTTTTCGTCCATGTTCTGTCGGGGCCGCGCGGGCCGGATGCAGCGCCGGATCGATTCGGCGGGCCGTGCGCGGACTATTTTTCCGTAAAAATAATACAACTGTCGTGCAACGCCAAATTTATTTGCGCCCCGCCGGGCCGGGAGTGCTAAAACTCGCGGTTTTCTTTGCAAATGTCTTATTTTTTCGTAACTTTGCGCACTAAATGTGCGTAAATGGAGGTAGCTCAACGATATTCGATTGCCTGGAAAGGGCTGAAAAACGGTCGTCACGACTTCCGTTTCGAGGTCGACAAGGCGTTGTTCGAAGCCTTCGAAAGCACGGAGATCAAGGACGGACGGTGTGAGGTCTCGGTCGGTGTGGACCGCTCGGAGAAGCAGCTCACGCTCGATGTCGGGATCACGGGCCATGTCGTCGTCGAATGCGACCGATGCCTGGAGGACTGCCGTGTGCCCATTGATTTCGAGGGGCAGCTGGTGGTGAAATTCTCCGACGAGGTGCACGAATACGACGGCGAGGTGATGTGGATGCTGCCGGGCGAGGACCGCGTGGAGCTTGCGCAGTACATCTACGAAAGCATCGTGCTGTCGCTGCCCTACCAGCGGGTGCATCCCGAGGGGGAGTGCAACCCCGAGATGCTCGAACGCTTCCGGATCGTTTCCGACCGGGAGTTCGCGTCGATCGAGGCTGCGGCCGAAGGCGCCGGGGAGCGCGGCGGGGGCGAATGGGCCAAGCTGGCCGCCCTGCGCGAGCGGATGGAGGCCGAAGGCGCGGACGGCGGAGAAGGCGGTGAGGAACCCGGCGGCGCGAAATAAACACGGATAAAGATACGTTTAAACTTATAAATTATATTTAAAAATGGCACATCCTAAACACAAAGTCTCGTCGACGCGACGCGATAAGCGCAGAACCAACTACAAGGCTACCGTTCCGACGGTGGTTACCTGCTCGAACTGCGGCGCAGCGGTGCTCTATCACCGTGTATGCCCCGAGTGCGGCTTCTATCGCGGAAAGCTCGCCATCGAGAAGAAAGCTGCCGAATAATTCCGGCGCTCAAAAGAGTGCATCCCCGCGGGGAGTGCCTCTTTTTTAATTTATGAAGGTTCCCTTCCGGCCGCCTGAATCCCCGGTCGTGTATGTTTTCCGGGGCGGGTCGGGAGCGGGACAGGATATCAACCAACACTCGTACGAGTATGATAAAGATTGGCGTAGATGCCATGGGCGGCGATTATGCACCCGAAGCGGCTGTCAAGGGAGCCGTCATGGCGCTCGATGCGATCGGGTCGGACAGCCGTATCGTGCTGTTCGGCGACGAAGAGAAAATTAAGTCCGTGCTCGCTTCGGAGGGATGTCCCGCCGAGCGGTTCGGAATCGTAGCGACCACCGAGGTGATCGAGATGGGCGACCATCCGGCCAAGGCTTTCCAGGCCAAGGCGGATTCGAGCATCACGGTCGGGTTTGGCTACCTGGCCAAGGGAGCTGTCGACGGTTTTGCGAGCGCAGGTTCGACCGGCGCCATGATGGTCGGTTCGATGTATGCCGTCAAACCGATCGAGGGTGTCGTGCGTCCCACGATTTCATCCATCGTTCCCACCATCGCAGGGCGTCCTGCGCTGCTGCTGGACGTGGGCCTGAATGTGGACTGCAAGCCCGAGGTGCTGGCGCAGTACGGCCTGATCGGCTCGATTTACGCCGAGGCGGTGCTGGGCATCGAGCGTCCGCGCGTGGCGGTGCTCAACATCGGCGAGGAGGAGACCAAGGGCAACGCCCAGACCAAAGCCACCTACGAACTGCTGAAGGCGGAGAGCCGGATCAATTTCGTGGGCAATGTCGAGGGTTCCTATCTCTTTTCGGGCAAGGTCGCCGATGTGATCGTCTGCGACGGATTCGTCGGCAACACGGCGCTGAAAATGGCCGAGGGCCTCTACCGCATCAACACGGCCTTGGGCTGCCGCAATGCCTTCTGGGACGCCATGAATTACGAAAACGTGGGCGGAACACCCGTCCTGGGCGTCAACGCGCCCGTTATCATCGGTCACGGATGCTCTTCGCCCCAGGCGATCCGGAGCATGATCCTTTCGACCGAACAGGTCATCAAGGCCGATCTGACAGCGAAACTGCAACGTGCGTTTCAAAATTAACCAAAACACGAAAAGCCAAAGCTAATGGGTAAGATAACAGCAGCTATTACGGGTGTGGGACAGTACCTTCCGGAATATATCCTCACCAACGACGAATTGAGCCGGATGGTCGACACCAACGACGAGTGGATCATGTCGCATACGGGTATCAAGACGCGCCATATCCTCAAGGGCGAGGGTATCGGCAGCTCCTACATGGGCGCCCGTGCGGTCATCAATTTGTTGGATAAGACGGGGGTGGACCCCATGGAGATTGACGTGGTGATCTGCGCCACGGTGACCCCCGACATGTTCTTCCCCTCGACGGGTAACCTGATCGCCGACCAGGCTGGTTGCAAGAACGCCTTTGCGTTCGATGTTTCGGCAGCTTGCAGCGGCTTTCTGTTCGCCCTGACCACCGGCGCGAAGTTCATCGAGGCCGGCACGAGCAAGAAGGTCATCGTCGTGGGCGCCGACAAGATGTCGTCGATCGTCGACTATACCGACCGTTCGACCTGCCCGCTCTTCGGCGACGCCGCCGCCGCCGTGCTGCTGGAAGCCAATACCGAAGGTCTCGGAATCGTGGATTCGATCCTGCATTCCGACGGCTCGGGCGAGATGCAGCTCTACATGAAGGCGGGCGGTTCGCGCTACCCGGCTTCGGTCGAAACCGTGCAGAACATTTGGCATACGATCATGTGGGACGGACACGCCGTGTTCAAGGCCGCCGTTTCGAAGATGGCCGACGTGTCGGTCGAGATCATGGAGCGCAACGGACTTACCTCTGCGGATGTGCGTTATCTGGTGCCCCATCAGGCCAACCTGCGCATCATCGACGCCACGGCGCGCCGCATGGGACTCGAACATGAGAAGTGCATGATCAACATCGACCGCAACGGCAACACGACCGCCGCGACGATTCCTTCGTGTCTTTACGATTACGAGAAGGAGCTGCGCAAGGGCGACAACCTGATTCTGTCGGCTTTCGGCGGCGGTTATACGTGGGGCGCGATCTATGTGAAGTGGGCTTACGACGGTTCGAAAGCCTGCCAGATCGATTCTTCGGAGAAATAGTTTTCCGGTGCGGGCGGATGCCCGCCGGAGAAACGAATGATAAAAAGAGACGGAAACCTGATAGTTCTGTGCATCGGACGAATTCCGATTCTAAAATGAAAACCAAAAAATTAGAGAGAAAACTATTCGTTTTCTCTCTAATTTTGTTTAATGGTCATTATTTGACATCATCTCTTTACAAGAGATGCTCAATACTTATATCTGAATTAGCATCCACATATAATTTACCATATCCGCCGTTATACGTATTCACAATTTCAACATTGAATAACTCATTGCACGAATTACACATAATGTTGTCATCGTTTGTTGCCATGCTGTCATCACCCGTTTCCGCAGAGTAGTCGGGAGCAGGAATGTCAATTTCTCCCGAAACTTCATGTCCACAAACTGGACATTTGAAAATCAATCGTACAGCCACTGCTGTTTGAATAATATCGAATTCTGTCATTGCTTTTTTGATTATAACGGTTGAATATTGTAGTAACTCCAAAGATGTGCTATCTTATAGTCCGCTATATAATCTGCCGGAACATAAACAATACCTATGGTTTTAAACTCTAATCCACCAACATCTAAATAAGGTGGAGGACCATAGCACTTCAAAATACTTATTTCATATATATGAGACGAGGATAATTTCTGAACCTTCGCTGGGAGTGATAAAGTCCCTAAGTCCATCGATAAAGAAACATTTTCCAATTCTTGATGTTGACTCAAGTCCAAAGTTGCTAACCTCACGCCATAAATATTTAATCTTTTTAACCTTTTATTGTAACGTAATACGGAACCATAATCAGCAGAAGTGTTGATCGTCCCTTCCAACGTTTCGATATTTGGAAAGCGCTCGATACCTTTTAGAGAATAAATGTTTGACGATATAGATATATACCGCACGGATTCCGCTTCCTGTACAGATACTTTTCCGTCTTTATTGGCATCAAAATTTTCATAGCAATAGGTCATAAAAACAATGTCATCCATTGCTGAACATACATCGCTCGGATCGGGTAATGCAGGCAAATCATCTCCTTCATTTCCTTCATTTTTACTACATCCGGTCAGTATAATTATGGCCGAAATCAGTCCAATCAGTAATTTTTTCATACAAAAGGATTCAAATTGTAATAACCATTCAACTCCTAAATGGCGGGTTTGTATAAAAAGAAAGTGTGGAGCTGGTTTCGTTTATCTCAAAGAAGGTTGTGGCAAACCTATAGCAAAATAAACGATGCTGCAATACCCCACACTTGATAGATATGGAGTATAGGCATAAATATATGCGTTACCATATGCTAACAAGAAAAGAGTGCTGTTCGTTATCCTTTGCTATTGAAAATTGCCACATTTTCTTTGAAGGACAGTGCGAAAACACTTTCCGTATGTCTGCCGCAGATGCGACAGAACAAAAATACGGAATAATTTTCATATTGAACAGCACTCAGGTGAAAATTCATACAAATTTCTATAAAAACATCTTTTCCTGCAAGAACAGAAATCCTTGAAATACGATTTTGTGCTTTTTATTTTGGGGATTATTGAGATAATAGCAGGTGGTATCAGTCAGTTTCCGTCTCTTCTGCATATTCCGGGGTGCCCTGCGCTTCGCGGAACTGGGAATTTTCGTATATTTGGCTTTCGCGGAACATGTGCGGTTTCAGTTTCTTTTCGGATTCGCGCATTAGTTTTGCATCCGGAAAAAGTGCGGTTATGAAAATTCTGATTGTCGAAGACGAACCCTCCCTGCGGGAGATCATGGTGCAGACCCTGCGCCGGGAACAGTATGTGGTTGAGCAGGCCGCCGATTATGCGTCGGCGCTCGACAAGATCGCCGGATACGATTATGACTGCATCCTGCTGGACATCATGCTGCCCGACGGGAGTGGCCTGCAACTGCTCGAAGAGCTGAAGCGGCAGCGCAGGCAGGCGGGAATCATCATCATTTCGGCCCGCGACTCGCTCGACGACAAGATCGAGGGCCTCGAACTGGGGGCCGACGACTACCTGCCCAAACCCTTCCACCTCGCGGAACTGAGCGCCCGTATCCGGAGCGTCGTGCGCCGCCACCAGCGCGGCGGTCAGGAGAGTCTCGATGCCGGAAACGTGCGGCTGTTTCCCGACAGCCGCCGGGTGGAGATCGCGGGCCGGGAGGTCGAACTGCTGCGCAAGGAGTACGATATACTCTATTATTTCATGAGCCGCCCGAACCATATGATCGACAAGACGACGCTGGCCGAAGCCGTGTGGGGCGACCACATCGACCAAGCCGACAATTTCGATTTCGTCTACGCCCAGATGAAAAATCTGCGCCGCCGGCTGCACGACGCGCAGGCGGACATCGAAATCCGCGCCGTTTACGGCTTCGGCTATAAACTCGTTACGCCATGAAACTCGTTTACCGCATCCTGCTCCATATGTCTTGGGCGCTCTCGCTGCTGCTGGCGGCGTGGGCGGTGCTTTTCTATTTCACGATGATCGACGAGATCAACGACGAAGTCGACGATTCGCTCGAAAACTATGCCGAGGTGCTTGTGAAACGCAATCTTGCGGGCCGTGAACTTCCTGCGGCGTTTTCGGGCAGCAACAACGGCTATTTCCTGCACGACGTCTCGGCCGAATACGCCGCCGCGCGGCCCCATATGGTTTACAGCGACGAGGAGATTTTCATTCCGGAGAAGGACGAGGAGGAGCCGGCCCGCGTGCTGCGGATGATCTTCCGCGACCGGGAGGGAAGCTATAAGGAGCTTACCGTGATGACGCCGACCATCGAGAAGGACGATTTGCAGGAGGCGATTCTCTGGTGGATCGTCTATCTGTATCTTTTCCTGCTGCTGACCATTCTGCTGATCAACATACTGGTGCTCCACCGCACCCTGCGGCCCCTGTATGCCCTGCTGAGGTGGCTCGACGGCTACAGGGTAGGCGGAAAGAACGCTCCGCTGGCCAACGATACGAAGATCGCCGAATTCCGGCGGCTGAACGAGGCAGCGATCCGTAATGCCGAGCGGGCCGAAGTGCTGTTCGACCGCCAGAAGCAGTTCATCGGCAATGCGTCGCACGAAATGCAGACGCCGCTGGCGGTTTGCCGCAACCGGCTGGAGATGCTCGTAGGCGATGGCTCGGCGCTGAGCGAGGAGCAGTTGGGCGAGATCATGAAGGTGCAGCGGACGCTCGATTATCTGGTGCGGCTCAACCGTTCGCTGCTGTTGCTGTCGAAGATCGAGAACGGCCAGTTCCCCGAAACGGAGCAGGTCGATTTCAATGCGCTGGTCGGGCGTACGGCCGAAGATATGTCCGAGATTTACGCCGGGCGGGGCATGCGCCTCTCCCTGCGTGAAGAGGGCCGGCTTGCGGCCCGCATGAATTCGTCGCTGGGGGCCAGTCTGGTCACGAACCTGCTGAAAAACGCCTATGTTCACGGAGATGCGGGCGGCGAAGTGACGGTGACCGTTTCCGGGGATCGTCTGAGCGTCTGCAACAGCGGTGCGGGCGGTGCGCTCGATGCGGACCATATCTTCGAACGCTTTTATCAGGGGGCCAAAAAGGAGGGGTCGACGGGACTGGGCCTTTCGATCGTCGATGCCGTGTGCCGTCTTTACGGTTTGCGGACCGAATATGCGTATATAAATAGGTGCCACTGTTTCACGGTGCATTTTCCGAAATAAAATTCAAAAAAAAGCGTATCGGGGCGTTTATTTCAAATTCGTTTCAGCTTTAGGTCGCAACTTTGCATTGTAAACGATAAACAATGTTGAACCAAAATAGCAAAACGATTATGAAAAAGCTCATGATGATTCTCGCAGGCGCAGCCCTGCTCGCAACTTCCGCTCCCGCCTTCGCAGGCAACGACCGTCCGATCGCCGTCGGCGAACTTCCGGCCGTGTCGCAGGAGTTTATCAAAACCCACTTCGCAGGCGTCGAAGTCTCCTTCTCGAAGGTGGACGAGGAGCTTTTCGACAAGGATTACAAGGTCGTATTCGTAAACGGCGCCAAAGTCGAATTCGCCAAGAACGGCGAGTGGAAGGACGTCGAATGCAAATACGGCGAGGTGCCGGCGGCAATCGTTCCGCAGCAGATCCGCGATTATGTGACCAAGAATTACCCCAAAAACAAGATCGTCGCCATCGACCGCGACCGCCGCGATTACGAGGTGGAGCTGGACAACGGACTCGACCTGAAGTTCGACCTCAAGTTCCGTCTGATCGATATCGACAATTAGTGGACAGCCCCTTATGCGAGGTATTATGAAAAAGTTCGCAGTGTTGATGCTGGCCCTCGCGTCGCTGGGTGCGATGACGGGCTGCGATGACGACGACGATTCGGTGAAGGTGCCGGCCGCAGTGCAGGATACGTTCGGACGGATGTTCCCCGGTGCGGGACATGTCGAATGGGCGGGGAAGCAGGGCTATCTGGTCGCCGAATTCCGTGAAGGCGGAACCGACATGCAGGCGTGGTTCGACGCCGCGGGCAAATGGTACATGACCGAAGAGGACGTACCTTACGCCCTGCTGCCGCAGGCGGTGCGCACCGCTTTCGAAAGCGGCGAGTACGCCGCATGGCATGTGGACGATGCGGACAAGCTGACGCGTGAAGGTTTGGAGACGGTCTATGTGCTCGAAGTCGAGCAGCGCGACGCTGAGTATGAGCTTGTCTATTCGGAAGACGGCGTGCTGCTGCGCGCCGTGCCCGATGCGGACGGCGACCGCGACCACGGGGATATGCTTCCGCAGGAGCTTCCGCAGGCTGTGAAGGATTTTATCGGACGGAAATATCCCGGCGCCCGCATCGTCGATGCGGAGCGTGAGAAAGGCGGTCTCGAAGTCGAAATTATCGACGGCCGTACGCCGCGCGAGGTTTATTTCGGCGCTGGCGACGCTTGGCTCCGGACCAAAACCGAAGTGCGCAGGAGCGAGGTTCCCGCAGCGGTGATGCAGGCGTTTCAGACATCGCAGTACGCGGGCTGGGAGATCGACGACATAGACCATTACGACAGCCCCGAACGCCAGTGGTATCTCTTCGAACTGGAGGACCCGCAGTCGGACCGCGAAGCGGAACTGCGCATTCAGGCCGACGGCACGATTTTCTGACGACATGCCCCGGCAGGGACGGAATCTTCACGGCGAAGGTTCCGTCTTTTTTGTTATAACCGGGGACTATTGTGTTATAAAATAATATGATGGGATTTCCGCACAAATCGGCGAAAACTATTGTATATTTGTATCAGGAAAGAATAACACAAACTTAAAACAATACAGCTATGTTAAGCAAGAAATTACATGACGCTCTGAACGAGCAGATCAATGCCGAGCTTTGGTCGGCCTATCTCTATCTTTCGATGTCGATGGATGCCGAGGCCAAGGGGCTGAAGGGTGTCGCCAACTGGTTCTTCGTACAGTTTCAGGAGGAGCAGGACCACGCCCGCATCCTGATGAACTACATCAATTCGCGCGACGCCAAAGTCGAGCTGAAGCCGATCGCCGAGGTGCGCACCGAGTGGACTTCGCCGCTGGACATGTTCAAAGATACGCTGGAGCATGAGAAGGTGGTGACTTCGATGATCAACAACCTTGCGTCGATCGCTGCCGAAGACAAGGATTTCGCTTCGGCCAACATGCTCGTATGGTTCGTGGACGAGCAGGTCGAGGAGGAGGAGTCGGCCCGCGACATGATCACCGCATGCGAGGCCGTCGAGGGCAACAAGTTCGGGCTTTATACGCTCGACAAGGAGCTGGCCGCGCGTGTATACCAGCAGGCTTCGCCGCTGGCCGCGAACAACGCCTGACCGCATCACATGCCGTAGTATTGAGCAAGCCGCTCCGGGAAACCGGGGCGGCTATCGTTTTACCTTGTAGTCTATTCCCGCCTTGCGGGCCTGCGCGTGCTGGAACCGGCGGCGGATGCGGTACAGCCGGCCGTCTTTGACGAGCCGTGCGCCCGTCTGGTGGTAGCAGAAGGGAATGTCCGCATCGAGACACTGCCGGCGGATCGAAAGCACCCAGTCGAAGTCGCACGGACGGGCGTCGCTGCCCGATTCGCCGCCCGCGGAGACCTCTTCGATCTCGGAGGTGAGGTATTGCGCGATGTCGAGCGGTCCGAGCAGCGGTGCGCAGACGATCAGCTTGTGGCGCAGGGGCGCTCCCAGCAACAGCGGAAGCCGGCGGTCGGCCGCCGCCTGATTCTCGACTGTGCAGCCCACGATCAGATTCTCGTAGCCGTCGCCCCAGTCGGGCGGCAGGACCTGCATCAGGCGGTCTATGCGTTTGGTGATGAAGAAGAAGCGCAGGTCGCTGCGCGTGCGGATCATCTCCCACGCCTCGGCGCGCCATGTGTCGGCCTCTTCGACCAGAAAATCCGACGTGAAGCAGGTGTAGACCATCTCTTCGGCAGGAACCTTGAACCGTCCGTCGCGGCTGCGGCGCACGGGCAGATTGAACGCCGAGGTTTTACGCACCTCGCTGCTGTCCTTGTCGTGCCGTTCGTCCTGCCGGTATACGTAGCAGTGGCGGCAGCCTTCGCTGATCTTGCGGCATCCGTGCCACGGGTTCCATCCGACCGACATGATCCGTTATCTCAGCTCCATGCGCAGGCGCACCATATGGCGGCACTCTACGCCGTTTTCGAAAATCGGAGCGGGGTAGTGCTTCCGGAAGTAGTCTTCGTCGATGCCGCAGCGGACGAAACCGCACCGTTCGTACAGGGCGATCTGTCCCGCGCCGATGTCTCCCGTGCCGATTTCGAGCAGTCGGAACCCCGCATCGCGGGCCGTTCGTATGGCGTGCTGCAATAACGCCGTGGCGATGCCGCGGCGCTGGTATTCGGGCGCGACGGCGATGTTGACCACTTCGGCCGTAAAGGGCCGCGTATGCAGCAATACGTACTGGCCGAGGATCTGCCCGCTCCGGCATGCGGCATAGGTCGTGCCGCGGCCGGCATAGTCGGCCACGGACTCTTCCGATTCGTCGGCCAGTAACAGCAGGCTGCGGTCCGGAGTGTCGGTTTTTACGATTTCGAATTCCATGCGATGAAGATTTAGAGAAGCGATGCAGCGCCCTGAAAAGTCGCCAGCACGACGATATAGCGGAGTGTTTTGCCGGCGAGCATCGAGCCGCCCGTGAGCCAGACGTTGCTGCGCATCAGGCCGAGTACGATGGCGATGGCCTCGCCGATGGTGGGCAGGAACGAGAAGAAGGCCATCATCGCCCCGCGCCCTGCGAGAAACCGGCGGGCCTTGTCCAGCTGTTTCTCCTTTACGCCCAGCCGGGTGATCCATTCGCTCTTGCCGAGCGTGCCGATCCAGTAACAGCTCATGCCGCCCAGCGTATTGCCCAATGCCGCGGAGACGACGCACAGTACGGGGTCCAGCCCCATGTGCACCAGTACGAGCATCACGGCTTCGGAACTGAACGGCACGATGCTGCCGGCGATCAGCGCCGAGAAGAAAAGGCCCCAGTAGCCCCAGTCGATCAGAAATTGCGTGAGTGTCTCCATGCGTCGTGTCCGGTTTTGTGCAAGAGTAGTCCGCCTGCGGGACAAAGATAGTTTTTTTGCCTGAAAGGGGTTGCAGGTGCCGGATGAAAAGCGTTAATTTTGTCTGAAACGAATTCTCACCGCTTATGTTGAAAACCGGACTTTGTATCGTATTGTTCGCCTTGGCCGCCGGGTGCGCGCCGACGCAGAAACCCCTTACCGACTATGTGAATCCCCTGTTGGGAACCGCGACGCTCTGGGATAGCGTCGATCTGGGCTTCAAGCCCACCAAACGTACGTGGGGAGCCGAGGTCTTCCCCGGCTCGTCGCTCCCTAATGCCATGGTGCAGGTCAGCCCCGTCACCAAATTCCACAGCGGGGCGGGCTACCAGTATGAGGATAGCGTGATTTACGGCTTTACCCACACCAACAAGGGGCATTGGAACCTCTGCCATATTCCGCTGCTGCCCGTCACGGGCACGCCGCTTCCCGGAGACTACTGTTCGCCCTACAGCCATGCGCGCGAATCGGCCGCTCCGGGTTATTACCGGGTTTTCCTCGACCGCTACGGCGTCGATGCTGAGCTGACCTCGACGCTGCGCTGCGCGTTTCATAAATACACCTATCCCGCCGGGGCGCAGGCGGCTCTGCTGGCCGACCTGCAGCGTTCGAACGAACATGTTCGCGCATGGGATATCCGTAAGGAGGGCGACAACGCCTTCGCTGGATGGCAGCAGACGGGCGAGAAGATGTATTTCTATGCAGTGGCCGACCGTCCCGTGACCGGGATCGAGCCGGTTGCGGAGGGCGATCGTGAAATCCGCATCGTCCGCTTTGGCGACGGCGACGGTCCGGTCGAACTGCGGATCGGGTTCTCGTTCGTGAGCGAGGAGAACGCCCGGAAGAATCTCGAAGCCGAGATGCTCGGCAGGAGTTTCGCCGACGTGCGCTCCGAAGCGACCGCTGTATGGAACGATCTGCTGGGGCGGATCCGTGTCGAAGGAGGTACGGAGCGCGAAAAAGGATTGTTCTATTCATGCCTTTACCGCTCGTTCCTCTGGCCCGCGCTGCGCAGCGACGTGAACGGCGAGTTTACCGATGCGGACGGCGAGGTCGTCAATACCGGGTTTCGTTATTACACCGGGCCTTCGTATTGGGACGATTACCGCAACAAACTGATTCTGCTCGGCCTGCTGGCTCCCGATGTCGCGGCCGACGTCATCAGCTCGGACACCGACCGGGGCGAAAAACGAGGTGGATTCATGCCGACCTTCTTCCACGGCGACCACGCTTCGGCGTTCGTGGCCGGAGTGTACCTGCGGGGCATCCGCGGTTTCGACGTGCGGCGCGCCTACGAGCTGGTCCTGCGCAACGCCACCGTGCAGGGGCCGAGCCGGCCGTGGCTCGACGAGTATGTCGCCCGCGGCTATATCCCCGAAATGGATGTCGAGAATCCCGTGACGCAGACCGTATGCAAGGCCGCGGTTACGAAAACGCTCGAATACGCCTACGACGACTATGCCGTGGCGCTGCTGGCCGATGCGCTGGGAGATGGGGCGAACCGGGATATGCTGATGAAGCGCACGTCCAATTACAAGAACCTCTTCGACCCCTCGACGGGCCTGATGCGCGGACGGCTCGACGACGGCTCGTGGATCACGCCCTTCGACGATCAGTATCCCTATTACGAATACATGTACCGTGAAGCCAACGCTTGGCAGCAGGCGTTCTTCGCACCGCACGACACCGAGGGGCTGATCGGTCTCTATCCCAGCCGCGAGGCGTTCGGGGCGCAGTTGGACAAGCTCTTCTCGATTCCGTGGAAAGGCTATGAGGTGGATAACCTTTCGGGTTTTATCGGGCAGTACTGCCACGGCAACCAGCCCGACCACGGCTTCCCCTACCTGTATTACTTCATCGGCCGTCAGGAGCGTTCGCAGGAGTTGCTCGACCACATTCTGGACCGATTCTATGGCATGGGACCCGAAGGACTGGCGTTGTCGGGCATGGACGATGCCGGCGAGATGTCGTCGTGGTATGTCTTCAACGCCATCGGGCTTTACACCTATTCCCCGGCCGATCCCGAATATATCGTGACCGTGCCGCTGTTCGACAAGGTGGCGGTAACGCTGGGCGACGGTTCCCGCTGGTCGATCCGCCGCGAGGGAACGGGCCGCCGGATTACGGGCATCACGTGCGGCGGAAATCCGGTCGGGGGTTGGTTCGTGTCCCATGATGCGCTGGGCAAAGGCGAACTGGTGATTGCGACCTCGGAAAAATAGACGGTTGCGGACGCCCTGCGGATGATACGATGCGCGGGCATGTTCAGTAACCGGCCGGGATTGTCCGGACGACAGCGGCGGCGGAATCGGTTTCCGCCGCTGTTTTTGTGGAGGAAACGCTCGATGCGGTTCGTCCGTTCGGGGTATGCGGACCGGAATCCGGACTGGGACCGGTCGCGGAAAGCGAAGGCCGGGGCGTTCGTGCTCCGGCCTTCGCTCGTTCCGGTGTTCCGGGCGGCATTACTCCTCGGCCCAGCTGCGGATGACCTGACTCTGTACGTTTACGCCGTATGCAGCGGCCTTGGCGAGGATGCGCCGGGCCAGAGCCGCCTTTTTGTTGTCGGGCGCATAGCGGAAGTAGGCTTCGGCGGCCCGTATGTGCTCGGCGTCCACGAGCGGGAATTCGCGCGTTTCGGGAATCCCGAATGCCGAGTCGGGCAGTTCGTGCCGCTCTTCGGCGGTAAGCCGGTCCGCGGTCTTGTGTTTTGTCGCTGTCGTCATTGCTTTCCCTTGTTTGGTGATCCGTTTCGGGAAGATGCAATTTTTCGGCCAGCGCGTCCGCTTGTCTTCTGAATTGCGGCCGGACTATCCGATTAGGGTGGCGACGATGCGGCGGCCCGAAGCGCGGTTGCGGAATTCGCAGAGGTAGATGCCCTGCCATGTGCCGAGGTTGAGCCGGCCCTGTGTGACGGGTATTGTCAGCTCGACGCCCGTGAGCGTCGATTTGGCATGCGCCGGCATGTCGTCGTCGCCTTCGAGCGTGTGGACGTAGTAGGATTCGCGCTCGCGGACCAGCCGGTCGAAGATGGCCGAGAGGTCCGTGCGGACGTCGGGATCAGCGTTTTCGTTGATCGAAAGACCTGCGGAGGTGTGTTTGATGAAGAGATGCACCAGCCCGGCGTCGGGCAGCGGCGGCAGGTTGGCCGCGATTTCGTCCGTGACGAGGTGAAACCCGCGGGTGCGGGGGCGTAGTGTGAATTCGGTCTGCTGGATCATGGCGATGTTGTAAATTGCTGCGGTAAAGATAGCAAAAATCGGAGCATGCTCCCTTTGCCGTTGCACGGTCCGGGGCATATCGCATTGCGGATGTCCGAAATTGTGTGGCGGAGTGTTGGAAATTCCGGCATTTATTATGATATTAGAGCATAAATTCCCAAGATTATGTATGCAATACTGAGATTTCTGTTTCCGGACAAACCCTATACCGCCGGCAATTCGTGGCTGCTGCTCGCGGCCCGCATTATTTTCGGAGGACTGCTGATGTCGCACGGCATCGCCAAGTGGCAGAACTTCGATGCGCTTTCCGCCTCGTTTCCCGATCCGCTGGGTGTCGGCGGCGGTGTTTCGCTTGCGCTGGCGATCTTCGGTGAAGTCATCTGTTCTGCCGGGTTTATCGCGGGGTTGTTCTACCGGCTGGCTCTTATCCCGATGATTTTCACGATGTGCGTGGCTTTCTTCGCCGTACACGGCGGTGATCCGTTCGCGGCGCGCGAACTGGCGCTGGCCTATCTGTCGGTTTACGTGCTGATGTACGCCACAGGTCCCGGTCTCTATGCGGCCGATACGCTGATCGCTCGGCATCTTCCGAAGCCGCGGCGGTAGTTGAACCGGTTCCCTTATCCAGATTCCGCCCCGATACCCTTTTTCCCGGAAGAGGCGATGGATGTGTCTCGCATTTTCGCAGGCAGAATGCTTAAGACACGTCCGGTAGATTCCTTGTCCATTCGATAAAGCGACGAGACCGACACCTTCTGATCGGATGTCGGTCCCGGTTTGTTTTTGATTATTTGCCGATGCAGTAGGCATATATAGTTGATTATAAATATTCTATGTCTTAAACGATAGAAAATTTGCCTGCCAACAATTTTTTTCAAAAAAACTCACTTTTTTGTGCTTTTAACGATTTTTAAGACGTCTTTCCTGTCGGTCGATCAGTTTTGACCCCGCATTGCCCAACTGACCCTCAATAGTCGCACGTGAATACTTCGCCTCTCATTTCGCCAAGATAGTAGATGATTTCGCGTATAACAGGTCATCCACTGCTCCGCCCAAAGGTCGCAACAGTGGATGAAATTAAATCTCGATATGAGGGGAGAGAAAGAGAATTTCTTATTCTTTCCCTCATATCGCCCAATCTTCTCCATATCGTAGCGCATTGTCGAGCGACAGAACAAGTAGCAAACTTTACCACGCATTTGCCACTCGCCCCAAGTTTTCATATTGTACAATACATTCCACTTTGCTTGCAGATTGAGTGGCATGGTTCCCGAAGTCGTAAGAACTTCGGGGGATTAGGCTACCCAAAGAAAAATTTTGTGGATATCAGGTAAGCCTGACTAAAATAGTATAGTATCAATCAAGTTAGATAATATTAACCAATGTATAGGCTGCCTTATACAATCAGATATCCATTTGTATTACCGTTATCTAATAAATCGACGCATCACGTTGTATATATTCCCTATACAATAACGATATATAATGCACATCGCAACAATAAGCCATCCTTCATACTGCAAGTTATATCGATGTGAAATATCTATTATGCCTATGCTTATATTCGAAATAAAAGTGCTATATTTGCCAAATAATGACAACTTGAATTGGAATGTTGTTCGGAAATAAGATAAAAGAGCTACGAGAAAGCCGTAAGCTGTTACAACGCCAAATGGCAATTTCGTTGGGCATTGATGTACCTATGTATAGTCGCATCGAGCGTGGAGAGCGTCGGGCAAAGCGGGAACAAGTAATAACGCTTTCGCAGATTCTTGAAGTCGAGACCGAAGACTTGTTATGTTTATGGTTAGCCGATAGAATAGTATCGGTAATTCATGAAGAATCCGATTTGGCAGATAGAACATTGCAAATGGTAATAGAAAATCGTAATACGTATGATAATGAAAACAATTCATAGATTGATCCTTGGAGATAGTCGCAACTTATCCCGTATAAAAGACAAGTCCGTTCATCTTATAATTACCTCGCCTCCATATTGGCAGTTGAAAGATTATGGAAATGATGGACAAATCGGATTTCATGATAACTATGAAAGTTATATTAACAATCTGAATGCAGTTTGGGCGGAATGTTATCGTGTGCTGCATGATGGCTGTCGTTTGTGCATAAATATCGGTGACCAGTTCGCTCGTTCTGTATATTATGGCAGATATAAGGTTATTCCTATTAGGACCGAGATAATTCGTTTTTGTGAGATGCTTGGAATGGATTACATGGGGGCAGTCATATGGCAGAAACAGACAACGATGAATACGACCGGAGGCGGTGCTGTTATGGGCAGTTTCCCCTATCCGCGTAATGGCATTCTCAAAATAGATTATGAGTTCATACTCATCTTCAAGAAACAAGGCAAAGCCCCTGTACCGACTGTCGAGCAGAAAAAACTTTCGGAGATGACGAAAGAGGAGTGGAATACCTATTTCGCTTCGCATTGGAATTTCGGCGGAGCGAAACAAGACGGACATATAGCAGTATTCCCTGAAGAGCTTCCGCATCGTTTGATAAAGATGTTTTCGTTTGCCGGGGAGACTGTATTCGACCCGTTTATGGGTAGTGGCACGACGGCATTAGCGGCTCGCAATCTGCAAAGAAATTCTATCGGATATGAAATAAATCCTGACTTCAAGCAATATTATGAGCAGAAGGTAGTTTCATCGTTACCATTCGGCGAGGTAGATTATTCATTCGAACAAGACGATTCGAGATTCGACATCGATAACAAAATAGAATCGCTACCTTATGTGTTCAGCGATCCGCATAAGATGAATAGTAAAATAGACATCAAGAAGTTGCAGTTCGGCTCTAAGATAGATAAGAACAGTAAAGAACGTGAGGAATATTTTTCTGTAAAAGAGATAATATCTCCTAATTTAATTCTGCTCAACACTGGATTGGTTGTCAAACTCATTGGGATAACCCCCGATACAAATGTATCCGACCAAGCAATTGACTATATCAAAGGTAAAACAAAAGGGAGAAAAGTTTATATGCGTTTTGATGATGTAAAATATGACGACAACAATAATCTCTTATGTTATTTATATCTGGATAACAAAACTTTCATTAACGCACACTTGCTAAAAAATAAACTGGCAATGGTAGATACAAATATGAACTATAAATACAAACTTAAATTTATGACATACTGATATGGCTAATACACCACAAGAAGTACAGCGATTATTAAGAATTATTCCTTTGGGAAGAATGCATGCAATACATGCAAAAGATATAGCCAGAGCACTCAATTATCCAACAGGGGGAAATCAAGTAGAGACGAGATCGTTAATTAGATTTGCTATTCAACAAGGACACATTATCATAAGCTCCCCAAATAAAGGATATTGGCGCTCAAATAATAAGCAGGAGGTGTCTGATTATATCAATGCACTTACTGCAAGAGCTGCGGATATTAATGTCCGAAGTATGGAAGTTAAAACGGCATGGAATCAGGCTAATCAGAATAATCAAATACCATAGATATGGAAAAATACTCTATGAACTTCGGCAAGAAAGAACGTGTATTGAACTACGCTTGCCAAACATATCAACTATCACGCCCGAATAAGGTCGGCGCTGTTATGGCTCTTATTCGCGACTGCCAGCCGGCATCATTCGACGAGTGGAAGACATGGTATTTCGATAATGCGCATACAGCAGGCAAAAATTCGACGAAAATTACCGTCGAAAGTCTGAAAGAGTTGGGAGAAAGATTATATGCGAAAATTACGGAGGTGGTTATACCCGAATGGGAGGCCGCATTCCGAGAATTGACGGAACAGGATTGCATCGATTACATCTATAATCTGACAATAAATCGCACTTATGACGGATATTTGCGAGAGAAGTCGGTTATCAATGATGGTTTGGCAAAGATATTTCCCGACATCGTATTCGAAGAGAGCGATCCGGAATTAGACCATGCCGGAGATATCGATTACATCGCAAAGGTTGGCGACAAATGTATCGGCATACAAATAAAACCGATAACGGCAAGTGCGAACTTCGGTAGTTATTCGCTGACTGAGCGAATGAAGGCAAGTTTCGAATCCTTCAAAGAGCAACTCGGCGGCGAAGTATTTATTGTATTTAGCTTGGATGGTGAAATAGCCAACAGAGAAGTAATCGAACAGATACGCCAAGAAATAGAGCGTTTGTCCGCATAGTTTGAATTTACCCTTTAGCCACATGAAGAGACCGGCATCGAAAAGTTGTAAAAAAATACCCAAAATAGAAGTTGTAGATCTATTTTGCGGTATTGGCGGACTTAGCTTCGGGATGAAAAGCAAAGGTTTTAATATTCTTGCAGGTTACGACCTTGATTCGACATGTCGATATGCCTACGAAACGAATAATGAGGCGAAATTCATATACAAAGACATAAAGACTGTATCAGCCGATGAAATACGTGCCAAATATAGTAAGAAGTCGATTCGAGTATTAGCCGGATGCGCCCCATGTCAACCGTTTTCATCGTATGCTTTCAAGAATAAAAAGAAAGATCCCAATAAATACGACCTTTTGTATGAATTCGGTCGTTTGGTAGAAGAAGTCGAACCGGATATCGTTACGATGGAGAATGTCGCACAAATCCTGTCATTCAAAGAAAAACCTGTGTTGCATGATTTTGTCGAACTTTTGAGGAGGAAAGAATACAAAGTATGGGTTAATCCTGTATATTGTCCTGATTACGGAGTACCGCAGACGCGACGCCGATTGGTATTGTTGGCATCGAAACTCGGCGATATAAAACTGATTCCTCCTACGCATACCAAAGATGATTATGTTACTGTCAAGGATGTTATTGGAGATTTGCCGAAACTGAAAGCTGGGGAAACAGATAAGAATGATCCTTTGCATCGCGCAAAAGTTTTATCGCCTCTAAATATGGAGCGTATTAGATGTACGCCTTATGGCGGCAGTTGGCACGATTGGCCGGAAGAATTGATTTTGCAGTGTCACAAGTCGGAGAAAGGGAAAACTTTCGGCAGCGTATATGGCCGAATGGTATGGGAGCACCCTGCACCTACGATGACCACACAATGTACCGGTTTAGGAAATGGTCGTTTCGGGCATCCGGAACAAGACCGAGCTATATCCGTAAGAGAGGCTGCGTTAATACAAACTTTCCCTAAGACATATAAATTTTTTGCAGATGAAAAAGATGTGGCGATCACTAAAGCGTCACGATATATCGGCAATGCCGTCCCTCCGAGATTAGGAGAGGTTATAGCCGAAAGTATTATCGAACATATTGAAACTATAATGACAATATAATTTTATGGAAAACACAGCCTATACTTTTAATATTTCTTTAAGCATTTTAAATCATCTCGGAAGAAACCTTTATCGAAGTTTTATTACCGTTTTGGGCGAGGCTATATCGAATTCTTGGGATGCCGACGCTAAAAATGTGCATATAGTCATTGATAAAGCTAAAAATACTCTGATAATCAAAGATGATGGACGCGGAATGAATAGCGATGATTTTCAAAATAAATTCTTGAAAATCGGTTATTCCAAACGCAAAAACGATGTCTCTGTTACAGAAGATGGGCGTCCATTTATCGGACGTAAAGGTATAGGTAAGTTGGCTCTATTGTCTTGTGCGAAAAGAATAACCATTTGGACAAAAACGGCACAAACTGAATTTGTTGGCGGTGTCATAGACAACTCAGGCCTTGATGAAGCTATTAAAGAAGATGTTTCTACTAATGAATATCATTTAACTGTACCGGATGCAACATTGCTCGAAGAATACGGGAAAGATATGTCTTCCGGAACAATAATCTTTTTTGATGATATCAATGATGGCATTCGAAATAGGATAGATTATATACGTAAAATGGTCGCATTGTATTTCAGATTCTCGCTATTGGATTCATCCTTTAATATTTATCTGAATGAAGACCAAATTACATTAGATGAGTTGAATGATTTAGTTAATGGCACTCAGCTATTGTGGAAAATTAACAAGTCGAGCGATCCGTATATCACCGATAAATTGACTAATAGCGGAAACTTAAAGAGGAAAAAAGAGTTAGTATCTTCAATTCCAACCGTTTCAGGGTTCATTGCCTCAGTAGAAAAACCGTCAATGTTGAAAATACGAGGGTCAGAGGAAAAAGTCAGCGTAGACTTATATGTCAATGGTCGACTGCGAGAAAAAGATATTATGAAACATATTCCAACCGCGCGAATAGTCGAAAGTTATTTGTATGGTCAGATTCATTACAATGCATTAGATGATGAAACAGATAGATTTACGAGTAGTCGTGAAGGGGTCGTTTCTGATGATCCTAAATACAAGGACTTTTTGCAGGATATAGATAAAATAATAAAGGTTATTATTGAAGATTGGGATGTGTGGCGTACAGAGTTAAAGCAAGATGGGGATTCTGAGAATAAAAGACTTACCCAGAAAGAACGTAAATCAAAAGAGTTGTTCAATGCTGTTGCAAATGATTTTATTCCCCCTAAGTCTAATACAACAAGTAGGTCAAAGGTAGAACAATGGATCAATGATCTTAGTCAAGATGCCGAATTTAATTTTGAGTCATACGGAGAGTGTTTTGTTGCTGAAAATTTACTACGAAATTATATCGTAGATAAAAATATAAGCATCCCGCAGAATTTACAGATACAAATAAATGATTGGAAAAATAAGGCAGAAACACATAAAAATAATGCGAACATAAGTTTTGAAATAAGAGAGAATGCGACAGACCTGTCTTATTGCGCAATGGATAACTTGGCATACTTGGCTGATGACGAAACTGATAAAATCAAAAAAGCCTCTTTACGCAGGGATGCCGTGGAATATAAGCCTATACGCGATGCAATGTCTCACACCTCTCGATTGACAAAAGCAGCTAAGAGTCGTCTTTCTGCGACATATGAAAATATAAAATCTCGCATAATCCAGTTGCTTAATAAGGCGTAATGGCAGATACATTTCCTATACCTAAGCGCTCTGAAATAATGTCACGAGTGAAAGGCAAAGAAACTATGCCTGAGATCATCGTGAGAAAATATTTATTTTCTCGAGGATTAAGATATAGAAAGAACTTAAAAACATTGCCAGGTACTCCAGATATTGTTTTCCCGAAATATAAAACAGTAGTATTTATCAATGGTTGTTTTTGGCATGGCCATCAAGGTTGCAGACCGGCTCATCTACCGTCTACTAATTTGAGCTATTGGAAGAAAAAGATTGCAGACAACATCGAACGTGACGAACGAAAGAAACGTGAATTGGAGAATTTAGGATATAAAGTTCTTGTCGTGTGGCAATGCCAACTTAAAAAGAAAATCCGTTCCGATAATTTAGAGAAATTATATGAAGACATCATAAATGGGAATGCAAGCATTTAATGTACAACTGAAAATATGTGCAGATACGATACAAGCAATCGTCTCTAATATTGAAGGCGGTGTGCCATGTGGAAAAATTGACTACTCTGATTTGTATGCCGCGTTATACAAGTTAGTACCGTTATTCCCTCGTTCATTAAATCTATATCAAAATAGGCTTCGCGATATAATTCTTCCGAACATAAAGCTTTATAATGCGGTTCAGTACAATTGATTAGGACAACCGATAATTATTCCTAACAATGGTATTAACCCGATTGTCTTTGGACAAGTAATTGCGACCATACGCTATATACAAGCTCATATCGCTTCGAATAACGATGCAACTTTTTGGTCTGAAATTCACCCTGAGATAATTAAATCTTTCCAAGAGTTATTCGAGAATTCGCATTATCCAGAAGCTGTAGAAGCTGCATTTTTAGAGATAACGATTCGAGTAAAAACTATTATACGAGACAAAACAGAAGAGGATGTTGATGGTACATCTGCTATGCAAAAGGCGTTTTCAGAGAAAAATCCGATAATCGTATTAGGCGACACTTCCACTAGAACAGGACGAGATATTCAGTGTGGATATATGGAATTATTTGCTGGTAGTGTACGATGCATACGTAATCCGAGAGCTCATGAAAGAGTTGTCGTAGATAGAACGGATGCTATAAGAAAATTACATTTAGCGAGTCTTCTGATGTCTGCAATAGACAATGCTACTATTTAATTATATCAATCGAATGCCTATTCTCTGCTAAATGAATATTGCATATAAGAATCGACTTTGCTTGCATGGCGATTGACCAAACCCCTATTGATTTCGATCAATTGGGGTATTAGGCTCCCCCAAGAAAAATTTTGTGGCAAGAGGGCAAGCCCGTCCGCAAAGGGAAAACTGTACAAGAGGGGAGAGAGAAGGATTGTTCGTGTAGGAGGTCCCTGTCCATACAAGGATTCGGGGTGGAGCCGCACTTTGGTGAACAACCCCGCCCCGATACCCGAGACTGCCGACTTTATTTTATCGCAATATATACGCCTGCCGGATAAAGTCAAGTTGAGGGTCAGTAGTGATAGTCTGTCAGAAAAGTGTAGTCGCTGCCGACCCGTTCTATCATGCGTTTGTTCTTGAGGAACTTGGCGAGTACGACCGCCTTGTTGTAGTTGAGGCGGAATCCCTCGGCTTCGTATGCGGTTTGTAACGCCGGTATCAGATTCTCGTACTTACTGACCACGCCATCGGCAAACGCATTGGTCAGTGCGCGGCGGTGTGCGGCTTCGGGAATCTCTTTGTAAGGGTCGAACGGCTCTTTCTTCGGGCGTCCGGCGCGGGACTCTTTCGGCTCGTACTCCTCGACAAGTTCGGGCAGCGACTGCTCGTTGATGCGGAATCCGAAGGGCGTGAAGTCCATCGCACGGATATGTAGCGCCTCCACTTTGCTGATGTCCTTGTCCACTTTGTCTTTCTCGACCAGTATCACGGTTTCCGCTTTGTTGTTCAGTTCCGTGCCAATATGTCCGCGTGCATTTTCATCGCCTTTGTTCTGGTGGAGGATGGTGTGCAGATGTATTTGCCGCTCGTCAGTCCACTGCATCAACTTCGATATAATATAGGTCGCCTCCCCGGGCGAATTGATGTCGTAGACCAAGTCGCGTATGCCGTCTATGAGGACAAGACCCAAGCCCTCTGTCCGGTATATGGCAGTCTCGATGATGGCGATGCGCTCGTCGGGCGTGTACCTGCGCAGGGCGAGGAACTGAATACGGTCGCAATCCGTTTCGGGAGGCAAGTCGGCCAGTCGCAGGATGCGCTTCATCACCTTCAGACAGTGATAAGGGCTTTGCTCCGTATCGACATAGAGAATCTTTTGCTTGTCGGCAGGAAGCTCCGCAGAATATCCCAGCACTTTGCCGCCGGACAGCGCGGCTGCGACCATCGCAGAGAGATTGAAGGTCTTTTTGCTTTTGGCCTTGCCAATCGACGCGCTGAAATTTCCGAGTGTTCCGATAACGGTGTCGTTTACCTTCAATACCTCGGGAGATTTCTCATAGTTGCCCGATACGCTGAGTACCGACTGCTGCCACAGCAGGAGTGCCTCTTCTGCTGTGAGCTGTTTTCTTTCACGATACTCCATAGTCTACCAGTTTTTCGGGTCGGGTTTGCGGCGGTGCGATGCGAGCAGCGCGTCGTTCTGCTCGTCGGGTGTGAGCGGAACGGGATTCTTGCGTCCGCACTCCAGCCAGCGGTCTAACTCGTCTTGATAGATGTAGTAGCGCTTGCCCTGCTTGACGGCGGGAATTTCGCCGCGCTCCACTTTGTAGTAGAAAGTTGCGGCAGGCATCTTCAAGTAGTCGCACGCCTCTTTGACGGTGAGGGGAATGTGCCTGTTCTCTTTTTCGGCTGACGGCAGCGCAGCGAACTTCTGCCGCAGTACCTCTTCTAAACTCTCGACCTTGTCGACAAGCCGGCTGATGACCATCGGAAGGTCATTGAATGTGATTTCGTTCTTACACATAATGGAACATTTAATTGGTTAATTCGCTGCGAACCAACTCAATGAATCAATGCTTAAAGGAAATGTAAGAACTAATTGCGTTGTCAGCGACAACTAATTTTCAATGACCGCTCCGATACTTTAAACGGCGATTTTCAGTTCTGTTTCCACCTCGTCGTGGAAACGGTAATCGCCCTCGTCGGGGACATCTATGCGGATATAACTGGGGATCATATCGCGCAGATTGGCTTCGAGGTACTCGATGGAAGCGTTCTGCAACTCGACCGGGAATGACGCTTTGATAAAAACGGCTCTTTCGCGGTGAGAAATTCCGAGCCGCTCGCCGATATTCCACGCGAGATGACGCAGGTCGGGAGACTTCAACTTCTTCTCCATATCGGAGTGCAGCGGCTCGTACTCGTCCTGACTGTTGAACGCCAGCCGCTCGATGTTGGCAAGCAGCGTGGCGATGCTCTTTTTCGAGAGGCGATCCGCCAACTTCCGCATAATGTATTCGTTGATAGCCTGCAATGTGTCGAACCGTCTTTGTACATCTTTGCGTTGCGCCTCAGCAAGCAGATCATCATACTTGTCTAACGACGAGCCTATCAAATCGGGACGCGAAGGAGCAGGTTCGGCGGGCGGAATAACTTCCTCCGAAGATGACGATACGACCGTAACGGCAAGAGCCGGAGCCGCCGTACCGTTCAAGTCGTTGATAATGCCCGCGAGAAATTTGCTGACAAGGCCGTAAGCCAGTATAAGCACCACAAAAGAGATGATGAAGGTGGTAATGTCTAATAAAATGTTGTGGTCGAACTTTTCGCTGAAATTGTACGCCGCCAATGCCGACATACTTGCAATGACCACGCAGACGAGACCGCCGAATCGGGAAACCGTTTGAGAATTATTTGCCATATATTTATAATTGTTATAGTTTGCTGATGCAAAGTTAGAATGGCTGTTACGGATGCTCCCAATTATTACCGAATATTCGACAAAGAATGCGTGTTTTTTAGGGCGAATGTTTGATTTTGAACTAAAAATTGTACTCAAATTCGTTTCGGCAACAAAAAAGAGGCGGTTAAGCCTCCTTTTTGCGTGTCAACGTAATTCGGTTGCTCGCCTCGCGTTTGTTGGTATCGACTGTCTTGATATATCGCTGGGTAGTGGTGATGCTCTTGTGCGCCATCATGCTGCGGATGGTCGTAAGGTCCGTTCCGGCGGCCGCTTGCAACGTGGCAAAGGTTCTGCGGTAGGAATGGAACGTAATATCCTTGTCGATGCCCGCCGAGCGAATCCACCGCTTCATCGGGTGCTGCGTCCAACTGCGGCGCAGACCTTTGAATACAGGTCCCGTTCCCGTGCCTCCGATAAGTGCCAGCGCCTCTTCGCCAATGGGGATAATATCTTCGGTCTGCGTTTTCTGCGTGATGATATGGACGCACTTGCCGCCTGCCGAGTAATCGACAATATCCTCCCAGCGCAGTGCGAGTATATCGCTGATGCGAAGGCTCGTCAGGCAGGAGAACAGTGCCGCCGTTTTCAGCACGGGCTTGTCGCAGGGTGTCTCGGCGAGGGTCAGCAACTCGTCTACCGAAAGATAATCTTTTTTGACATCCACCGTCTCAATCTTGTCCAAATAGTCATTGACATTGTTGCGGAGCAGGTTGTTCTTCCATACCATGCCGAGGAAGCCGCGAAAAGTCGACCAGTAGCCCGACGCCGAGTTGCGCGATATACGCCGATCGGGATGTTTTAGTTGGCGGGCATTGAGCAGATAGTCGCGAAAGCGGTTGCAGAGGTCTACGTCTATCTCCTCGAAAGTGCATTTGCCATGAACGAACTTCTCGAAGTGCAGATAGACGAACTCCCATTTTGCGTTCTGCTTGGGCAGCTGGCGGCGGAAGTATTCTAAAAAATCGCCTTTGAGCCGGTTCTTGTCGAGAAAGTCGTACCGTTCGTTGACAATCGCTTCGAAACGACGGCAGCGCACCGCCTCCGCTTTCTCTGCCATTGCATCATTGAAGTTGCGTTCACGCCGGTTGCGCGGCATGGCATAGACATAGATGCCAAGCGATTCGTGGCGGATGACCTTCATCGTCTCCTTGTCCCGATAGCCCGGATAGTAATCCAGATAGTAGGAGAGCATCCCGTTTTTCAGCGGGCGTGTCCTCAGTGTTACGGTTTTACATTCGTGCATATACTTCTGTTTTTAATGATTGCTTGTTGCACCGCAAACCTCGTCAATGTACTCCTGCTGATGCCGTTCAGCATAAACTAATTTGGAAATAATTATGACGGGGCTGCAAAAGCTATATCCGCGCACCCATAATCCTGTCGAAGTCGATGCGCAGAAAACGGACGTAGCGTCCCTGCTTCAACCGCTTGATCTGATGAAAATTCAGAATGCCGTAAACCGCATCACGCGAGAGGTTGTATTTTGCCATCGCCTCCTGTACGGTGTAATACTCCGCACGGCTCTCCTGCTCCGAGGTCTTCGAGAGGTCGAAGTGGAGTTTAGAGTAATAGATTTTGCCGTTCTCCTTCTTGGCGGGAATGTTGTTGCGGTAGACCTGACTGCGGATTGCCACGCGGGTCATTCCATACTTCTCGACAATCTCCTCGGGCGTGTACCACTCGGTCAGAGCCGAGTCCACCTCGTATTTGGCAAAGGCTGCGTCGATATGCTTGCGGCTGTAATAGTTAAACTGATGGATGCGCACCTTGGGGATTTTGTGCTTGCGGGTGTAGGTCCAAACCCACTTGACGCCGACCTTGTATTTGGCGACAATCTGGTCCGCCGTATAATAGTCTCCAATGTCGAAGCCTGCATCGGGCATCAGTCGCTCGTAGGGGTTGGTTTTGAGCATCAACTCGATGTCGGCACGGCGGATAAACGCCATGCGGTCGCTCAGACGCGAGGCGCGCAGTTTCCCCGAATGCACCAACTTATAAATGTACTGACGGCTCACGCCCATCAGCTTGGCCGCCTGTGCAAACGAAAAGTAATCCTGCCCTTCGAACGATTGACGTATCTGCATCAACTCCTCGTTCTTTTTCAGTTGCTGCTTGCGTTCGCGAATGCGCTCTTTGTAGCCTCGGCTTGCGCAGGCGTGGCTGCAAAAGCAGGTCGTTGTTTTCTGTGCGATGAATATCTTGCCGCACCATTTGCACACTCGTTTTACCTCCATAGTTCGCTCCTTTTTGACCGTTTCCGTATCTCTGCCGTCGCCAAAAATCTGTCAATGCACGTAAACCATTGTCAACAGACGTCAACTTCTGCGCTGCAGTGGCGAATGTCTCTAAAGGGGACGTTGTCAACTAATGCGTCGGTGTGATATTGCCCCTGCCGACCGATTTCCCTCGCGGTAGAAATACGGTTCAAAAATATGCGTAAAAACGGGGAATTGCAAATAGCAACCGGAAAGCAGATAAAAATAAAACACATTGAATATCAATGCGTTTGTGATAATTGCTTATAATTGGTAATGGTTGTTTCGAGCCTCTTACTTGCCGATGCAGAACTTCGAGAATATGGTTTTGAGGACCTCTTCCGGGACGATGTCCTGCCCGGTGACGCCGCTCAGATGGCGGATGACCTGACGGATCTCTTCGCTCAGCAGGTCGGTCGGAAGGTTGTCGCGCAGGCCGTCGAGGGCGGCACTCAGGGCTTCGGACGCCGACGTCAGGGCTTCGTAATGGCGGCTGTTGGAGATGACCGTGCCGCCGTGGTAGAGCGCTTCCGTATCGACCGCGTCGCGCAGGGTCCGGCGCAGGTCGTCGATGCCGTCGCCGTTGCGTGCCGAGATGCCGACGGCGCCTTCGGGAAGTGCGAATCGGGGCGTTTTGTCGATTTTGTTGTATACCGTCAGCAGCGTTTGGTCGGGACGGAGCGGAAAGTCCGGGCTTTGGGTGTCGGCGGCCGAATCGGCGCTCGGAACCGCAGGAGCGGATTTCCGGACCGTTTGTCCGGATGAAGGGCTTCCGCCGGATACGGGTACGGCGGGCTGCGATGCGTCGATCAGGCGGATGATGATCTGCGCCCGTTCGATGCTTGACATGGTGCGGGCGATTCCCATCTGTTCGAGGGTGTCGTTCGTGCTGCGGATGCCGGCCGTGTCGAGGAACCGGAAGACGACCCCGTCGATGTTGGCGCGTTCTTCGATGACGTCGCGCGTCGTGCCGGCTATGTCCGAGACCATGGCCCGTTCTTCGTTGAGCAGGCGGTTGAGCAAGGTGCTTTTTCCGACGTTCGGCGCTCCGACGATGGCTACGGCGACTCCCTCCTTGATGGCATTGCCGAGCGAAAACGAGCTGCGCAGGGCGTCTATCCGCTCCTTGATCTGCCGCATGGTGTCGCGCAGCTGGGTGCGGTCGGCGAATTCGACCTCCTCTTCCGAGAAGTCGAGTTCGAGTTCCAGCAGCGAGGTGAGGTGCAGCAGTTTTTCGCGCAGGGTGTCGAACGCTTCGGAATAACCCCCGCGCATCTGGTTGGCGGCGAGCGCGTGCGACGCCCGCGAGGACGAGGCGATGATGTCGGCCACGGCTTCGGCCTGCGAGAGGTCGAGTTTGCCCGCAAGATAGGCCCGGATGGTGAATTCGCCCGGTTGGGCCAAGCGTGCGCCGGCGGCGGTCAGCAGGCGCAGCGTTTCGGAGACGATGTACTGCGAACCGTGGCACGAGATTTCGGCGGCGTCTTCGCCCGTATAGGAACGGGGCGCCCGGAATACCGTGACCAGCACGTCGTCGAGCGTTCGCCCGTCGGCCATGATGTGGCCGTAATGAACCGTATAGCCCCCGGCATCGGCCAGCGGTGCGCTTCCCCGGAAAATGCGGTCGCAGATCGTCAGCGCGTCGCCGCCGCTTACGCGGATGACGGCGAGCGCCCCTCCTGCGGCGGTGGCCGGAGCTGCAATGGTATCGTGGTCGCAGATCATCTTACCTTCCTTCGATGCGGAGCCGTTGTCCGATGCGGAGTTTGTGGGCGCTCTTGATGTTGTTCCAGCGCATGAGCTGCGCCGTGGTCACCCGGTAGCGGCGGGCGATGGCGCCCAGCGTGTCGCCCTTCTTGACGGTATAGACTGTTCCGGAACGTTCCTGACGCTTTTTGTCGAGGTTCGCCGGGTTGATGTATTCCTTGAGGTACAGCGAGTCTTTGGCCAGAATAGCAGGCTCGTTGGCGACGTACTGCGTCAGGCTGCGCTGCGGAAGCACCAGCGTATAGGGTTTGGTCGTGGCCGGGATGATGTCGAGTTTGTACTGCGGATTGAGCTGGCGCAGGG
>ERZ857922.723-NODE-723-length-46786-cov-4.540926_pt1 | contig 46786 bp, 46 predicted proteins | sample MGYA00519579_ERZ857922 | MGnify/ENA primary metagenome ERZ857922 (study PRJEB31778, sample SAMEA3449375) | human gut metagenome | biome: human gut; feature: human-associated habitat; material: faeces | place: United Kingdom | collected 2010/2012 ... | reverse complement strand
GCCATCTGTCCGTCACGTTTCTTACCAATGGCATCGATCTCATCAATGAATACGATACAAGGTGCTTTTTCCTTTGCCTGTTTAAAGAGGTCACGAACTTTGGATGCGCCCATACCAACAAACATTTCCACAAATTCAGAACCGGACATCGAGAAGAACGGTACATTGGATTCACCGGCTACTGCTTTTGCCAGCATGGTTTTACCGGTACCTGGAGGGCCGACAAGCAGAACGCCTTTCGGCATGGAAGCTCCAACCCTGGTGTATTTCTCCGGATTATGCAGATAATCAACGATTTCCTGCAGATTTTCTTTTGCTTCTTCTTCACCGGCTACATCACTGAAGCGGATACCTTCGGTTGATGGTACATAAACTTTGGCATTGCTTTTTCCCATTCCAAATGCCATGGAATTCTTGCCGCCCATCTGATTCATCATCTTGCGGCTCATATACTGACCAAGCGCAATAAAGAGCACAAGCGGAAGAACTCCTGTCAGCAGAAAACTTGCTACAGGTGACATCTGCTGGTCGATTTCTTTGGAAAATTTTGCTCCCGCTTTATAAAGACGTTCTGTCAGAGTCGGATCTTCCATCACACCTGTCTTGTAAACCGTATTTTGGTCATCTTTATCGGTAAAAAGAATCTGATTGTCCTCAATCTGGACATCATCAATCTTTTTATCTTCGATCTTCGACATAAAAGTTCCATAATCGACTTCTTTGACCATTGTTTTTGTGAGCATCGGGGTTACAAGCACATTAAAAACAATTATGATCAGAAGCACGATTCCATAATAATAAAGTAACGGCTTCTTTGGCGATTTTACTTCTTTCATTCGTGTCTCCTCCGATTTTTCTTCTTTTTATATATTATAATTCCAGTTTCTGTCCTTTTGTATAGACAAAAAAAGAAAAGTGTTCGGTTTTTCCACACTTTTCCTTTTCTGTCCCAGATATTTTTCTTTTCCTGCGCGCCTTTTTCTATATAATGTAGGAAAAGTGAAAGAAGTGAGTCGCGTGATATTTCAATTTAGAACTTACGGAAACGGGCATATCTTGTTTCGAGAAGCTCTTCCTCGGAAAGAGATGTATATTTTTGAAGGAAAGTACAAATTTTATCGTTCAGGCGTTCAGCCACCTGCCACATACTTTCCGGTGTCAGATTCTCCGGTTCAGGAATCACCTGCTCAATGATTCCTTTCTCATACAGATCCGATGCTGTCAGTTTCATAACCCCAGCCGCCTCTTTCGCTTTAGTACTGTCCTTCCAGAGAATACTTGCAAATCCTTCCGGTGAAAGAATAGAATATATGGAATTCTCCAACATCCATACCTGATCACCTGCTGCCAGGGCAAGTGCCCCACCGCTTCCACCTTCTCCTGTCACAATAGACAGAACCGGTGTTTTCAGTCCGGCAAGCTCCCAGAGATTACGGGCAATAGCCTCGCCCTGTCCTCGTTCCTCTGCCTCGATACCACAGAAAGCTCCCGGCGTATCCACAAAACAGATTACCGGACGCTGAAACTTTTCTGCCTGCTTCATCAGGCGCAGCGCCTTGCGATATCCTTCCGGCATCGGCATGCCGAAATTGTGTGCAATGTTTTCTTTGGTGTTGGTTCCTTTTTCCTGCACGATAACAGTGACCGGTTTTCCATGAAATTTTGCGATTCCACCGATGATTGCCTTATCATCTCCGTAATTTCGGTCTCCATGAAATTCCATAAAATCCGTAAAAAGTGCTTCTATATAATCACTGCCGGATGGACGGTCAATCTTGCGTGAGATCTGTACACGGTCCCAGGCTGTGAGGTAAGGGTTGATGCCAGCGTTAATCAGACTAGAATCTCCTTTGTCGGAGTTACCCTTGTCAGAATCACACTTGTCATTTACCAGGTTTTCAAAACCTGCTTCAGAATCACTCGAGTGATGTAATTCAGCTGCATCCGTTCTGATCCTGTTTTCTGTTTTCCAGGATACCGCATGCATCTCCAGGATCTTTCCGAGCTTTTCTTTCAGTTCTTCACGTCGTACGATATCATCCACGAAGCCATGCTCTACTAAGAACTCTGCTCTCTGGAAGCCCTTCGGAAGTTTCTGACGGATTGTCTGCTCAATGACACGCGGACCTGCAAAACCGATCAGCGCTCCCGGTTCCGCCAGAATAATATCCCCCAGCATCGCAAAACTTGCCGTCACGCCGCCTGTCGTAGGTTCTGTCAAAACACTTACATAAAGCAGTCCGGCCTTGCTGTGACGTTCCAGCGCCGCGGAAGTTTTTGCCATCTGCATCAGAGATGTGATTCCTTCCTGCATTCTGGCACCACCAGAACAGGCAAAAATGATAATGGGAAGTTTTTCCTCCGTTGCACGTTCTACTGCTCTGGTGATTTTTTCGCCAACTGCCCAGCCCATGCTTGCCATCAGGAATCTTCCATCGCAGACTGCGATCACAGTATCTCTGCCATTTATTTTGCCTTTGCCTGTGACAACAGCCTCTTTGAGCCCGGTCTTCTCCTGAAGTGCCTGTACTTTTTCCGGATACCCTTTGTAATTTACAGGATTTCCACCGATCAGATCCTGATTCCATTCCTCAAAAGTTCCCTCATCGATCACCATCTGGATTCTGCGATATGCATGTACACGGAAATATCCTCCGCATTTCGGACAGATATAATATCCCTGTTTTACATCCTCTGCGATGATGGCAGCTCCGCACTTGTTACATTTACGAAGAAGTCCTTCCGGTACCTCCGGCCTGGAAGCACGGACCGCACTATGGCTCTGTATTCTGGAAACAATTCTTGTCTTTTTGAACATGTTATCCAACTTCATGATCGTTCACTCCTGTTAATACCAAAACTATACGTTACTGTTCACTCCGTTTACAGTAACACTTTATTTATCTGCTTCCATTCTTTCGATGAATTCTACATCTGTATTTCCTGACTGAAAATCCGGATGATCCAGGATTTCATACTGATAGTCTACATTGGTATCGATTCCCTCTATGATCACTTCACCAAGCGCACTCTGCATCTTACGGATTGCTTCGGTACGGTTCTTCGCCCACACGATCACCTTAGCGATCATGGAATCATAATACGGTGGGATCGTATATCCACTGTACACAGCGGAATCAATACGGATTCCTTTTCCTCCTGGAAAATACATGTCCGTGATCGTTCCTGGTGACGGACGAAAACCTTTGGATGGATTTTCTGCGTTGATCCGGCATTCAATCGCATGCCCTGTCAGCTGAATATCTTCCTGCTTACAGGATAGTGGAAGCCCGGATGCAATGCGGATCTGCTCTTTGACAAGATCCACACCTGTCACCCACTCCGTAACCGGATGCTCCACCTGAATTCGGGTATTCATTTCCATAAAATAAAATCTGCCTTCTTTATCAAGAAGGAATTCAATCGTTCCGGCATTTTCATACCCGGCTGCTTTTGCCGCTTTCACCGCTGCCTCTCCCATTCTGGCACGAAGTTCATCGGAGATCACCTCACATGGGGATTCCTCGATCATCTTCTGATGATTTCTCTGAATGGAACAATCACGTTCCCCCAGGTGAATTACATTACCGAATTTATCTGCCATGATCTGAAATTCAATATGTCTTGGATGACGTACAAAATGCTCCACGTACATCGTAGAATCGCCAAAAGCCATCTGCGTTTCTTTCTGTGCGGTACGGAAACTTTCTTCAAAATCTGCCGGTGTATCAGCAACTCGCATTCCCTTGCCGCCTCCACCAAGAGCAGCTTTGATGATGACCGGATAACCGATCGTTTCGGCTTCCTTCATTCCCTCTTCTACTGTATAGATTGGATTTTTGCCACCAGGAATGATCGGAACCCCTGCATTTGCCATTGTATTTTTTGCTGCCTGCTTGTTTCCAAGACTTGCGATCACAGTTGACGGCGGCCCGATAAATGTAATATTGCACTGTTCACAGAGTTCCGCAAAACGACTGTTTTCGGAAAGGAAACCAAATCCCGGATGAATTGCATCCGCACCTGTAACGATCGTTGCACTGATGATATTTTCCATGCTGAGATAGCTCTCGGATGACGGTGCCGGTCCGATGCAGACTGCCTCATCCGCAAGCTGAGTATGAAGTGCATCTCTGTCTGCCTCTGAATAAACAGCAACCGTCTCTATTCCCATTTCTCTGCATGCGCGGATGATCCGTACTGCAATCTCCCCTCGATTCGCAATCAGCACTTTTTTAATCATAGTGTGTCACCTATCCAATCATAAAAGTCAGTTCTGCATCAACTACCACTTTGCCGTCAACACTTGCAACTGCATGACCGACACCAACCGGTCCTTTGCATTTGATGATCGTTGTTTCCAGACGGAGTTTATCCCCCGGAACAACTTTTCCACGGAATCTGCAGTTCTTAATCCCGCCAAAGTATGCGATCTTGCCTTTGTTTTCTTCCAGGCTTAAGATTGCCACAGCGCCTGTCTGCGCAAGAGCTTCCACCATCAGGACACCCGGCATTACCGGTTCCTGTGGGAAATGTCCTTTAAAAAAGTCCTCACGGAAAGTCACGCATTTATAACCGACAGCAAATTTGCCCGGCTCATAATCCTCGATATAATCCACAAGAAGAAATGGATGTCTGTGAGGAAGAATCTGTTCAATTTCTTTTACTCCTAATTTATTCATAATCTATACTCCTACAATGGAAACTTCGTTTATCCACATTAATTTCTCTGTACATTCGAATGATCCACATTTTTTCAGGTTTATACCCTGAATTTATGCAATCCGGAACAACGGCTGTCCATACTCTACTGCCTGTCCGTTTTCCACATAAATTTCCGCAACTTTACCGTCAAAATCACTTTCAATCTCGTTCATCAGTTTCATTGCTTCCACGATGGCAAGCGTCTGACCTTTTTTGACCTGATCTCCAACAGAAACAAACGGATCTGCGTCCTCGGCAGGTGCTGCATAAAAAGTTCCCACAAGAGGAGATTTTATAAGCATACCCTCTGGTTCACCATCTGCAATATCTTTCTCCATCTTTGCTTCTGATTCCGTGATCTGTCCCAACGGTTGCACTGTTTGGAGTCCCATAACCGGTACATTTGAAGAAGTGCCAGAAACCACAACGGTTTCTTTTTTCTTCTTCAGTCGGATGCGGGTACCATTTTCTTCGTAATCAAAATCTGTCAGTTCAGAATCTGATACTGTTTTTATTAATGTAAGAAGATTTTCAAATTCCATAATTATCAACCCTCATATTTCTTTACAAGAAGTGTCGCATTGTGTCCGCCAAAGCCAAGAGAATTGCTCATTGCATAATGGATCTCTTTTTCTACCGGAGCACCGATCGCATAGTTCAGATCACACTCTTCGTCCGGATCTGTTGTTCCAACTGTCTGGTGGATAAATCCCTCTTCCAGAGATTTAACGCAGGTCACAAATTCCACTCCACCGGCTGCACCAAGAAGATGTCCTATCATGGATTTTGTAGAATTTACAACCAGATTTTTTGCCGCATCTCCAAATGCTTTGTGGATCGCTCTTGTCTCAAACAGGTCATTGTGATGCGTACTCGTTCCATGCGCGTTAATGTATTCTACCTCAGATGGCTGAACACCAGCTTCTTCCATTGCAAGTTCCATTGCTCTGGCTGCGCCTGCTCCGTCCTCTGCAGGAGAAGTGATGTGGAAAGCATCTGCTGTTGCACCGTAGCCAACCAGCTCGGCATAGATTCTTGCTCCTCTTGCCTTCGCATGCTCCAGTTCTTCAAGAACTACGATTCCGGCACCTTCTCCCATGACAAAGCCACTTCTTTCTTTATCAAAAGGAATGGATGCTCTTGCAGCATCTTCGGTCTTGGTCAGTGCAGTAAGTGCGGTAAAGCCAGCCACTCCTGTCGGACAGATACAACTCTCGGTTCCACCTGCCAGCATGATTTCCGCATCCCCATACTGAATTGCACGGAATGCATCACCAATGCTGTGTGTTCCGGATGCACAGGCTGTCACAACATCTGTACATTTGCCGCGGAGTCCCAGCTGAATAGAAATGTTTCCTGCCGCCATGTTGGAGATCATCATCGGAACCATCAGTGGATTTACTTTTCCAGGTCCCTTGGTGAGGATCTTTTCATAGTTGTTTTCTACCTGCGGAAGACTTCCGATACCAGAACCAACAATAACACCCACACGGAAAGAATCCTCTTTTTCCATATCAAGGCCAGCATCCTCAAAAGCTTCTTTTGCTGCTGTCACTGCATACTGGCAGAATGGATCCATACGTCTTGCGGCTCTCGGATCCATATGATCTTTTGCATTAAAATCCTTAACTTCTGCTGCGATCTTTACCTTGTAATCTGTTGTATCAAATTTTGTGATCGGTCCGATGCCGACTTTTCCTTCACGGATTCCTGCCCAGAAATCCTCAACATTATTTCCAATAGGAGTAACGGCGCCAAGTCCGGTTACAACTACTCTTCTCTTACTCATATGACCATTCCTCCATCAACCTGAATTACCTGTCCGGTAATGTATGCTGCATCGTCAGATGCCAGAAAAGCTACTGCTTTTGCAATGTCTTCCGGTCTGCCGAAATGTCCCAGCGGAATCTGCGCAGCAGATGCTTTTTTTACTTCTTCAGATAATACTGCTGTCATCTCTGTCTCAATAAATCCCGGTGCAACTGCATTGACCGTAACACCGCGGGATGCAAGTTCCCTTGCTGCACTTTTGGTCATACCAATGATTCCTGCTTTGGACGCTGCATAGTTTGCCTGTCCTGCATTTCCTGCAATTCCAACTACAGATGCCATGCTGATGATGCGTCCACTGCGCTGACGGAGCATCTGTCTGGAAACAAAGCGCATCATATTGAAAGTTCCTTTGAGGTTGACATCGATCACCTGATCAAAGTCTTCTTCTGACATTCCCATCAGAAGTCCGTCTTTTGTGATTCCGGCATTGTTTACCAGAATATCAATGCTTCCATGAGTTTTTACAATGTCCTTTACGGCACTTTCACAGGCTTTATAATCCGCAACATTCCACTGTCTGATCTCAGCCTCGCCGCCTTTTTCCTCAATCTCTTTCTGCACTTCTCGTGCCCGTTCCTCAGAACCGTTATAATTGATTACAACTGCTGCACCTCTGGAAGCAAGCTCCAGGGCAATGGCTCTTCCGATTCCTCTGGAAGCACCTGTTACAACAGCAACTTTCTTCTTACTCTGCTCTGCCACTTATTTCTCTCCTCTCGGCATCTGCTGTGACCAGATGTACCTTTATCCGGTCTTATCAAATTTTATTTCAATTCCTCACACACCTGAACTGCTTCTTCCCAGCTGCCAATGTGATAAGCTTTTACATTTTTATCAATCTTACGAAGGAAACCTGTCAGGGTTTTGCCAGGTCCGATCTCAACGAAGGTGTCCACACCTTCACGGATCATGGTTTCCACACTCTGCTGCCAACGGACAGATCCACTGACCTGTTCCACCAGAAGCCCTTCGATTCTTCCACAGTCTGTGATCACTTCTGCATTAATGTTCGCCACATATGGGATCTTCAGAGGATTCATGCTGACTCTGGCAAAAACCTTTGCCAGCTCTTCTCCTGCAGGTCTCATCATCGGTGAATGGAATGGTCCGCTCACTTTAAGTGGAAGTACTCTTCTTGCTCCTGCTTCTTTTAAAGCAGTTCCTGCCTCAGCAACCGCAGCTGCCTCACCAGTAATAACGATCTGTCCCGGGCAGTTGTAGTTTGCAATAGAAACGCCCTCTCTGCCATTTAAAACATCCTCGATCACCGCTGCATCCATTCCGAGTACTGCGGACATTGCGCCGCTTCCTTCCGGTGCTGCATGCTCCATAAAGATTCCTCTGGAACGCACTGTGCGGATTGCATCCAGATCACACATACCGCCTGCAACAGCGATCGCACAGTATTCGCCAAGGCTTAAACCTGCTGTCATATCTGCATGAAGTCCCATGGATTCAACCGCTCTTGTTATTGCCAGACAGGCAGTCACCATTGCAACCTGTGTATATTCTGTTTTGTCCAGAAGATCATTTTCTTCAAAACAAAGTTTTTTAAGGTCAAGGTTCACTGCCTCAGATGCCTGGTCAAATATTGTCCTGGATAAAGGACTTTTCTCATAAAAATCTTTTCCCATTCCAACTGTCTGCGCGCCCTGTCCCGGATAAATAAAAGCAATCTTACTCATTTACACTTACTCCATTCATCAGTCTGCATGCATCGGATACAGTAGATTTAATAATATCCTCACAGGAACGTTCTTCTTTGATCATGCCTGCGATCTGTCCTGCCATCAGACTGCCATTCTTAGCGTCACCCTCCTGAACTGCTCTTCTGAGACTGCCAAGAGTCATCTTTTCCAGTTCCTCAAACGGTGCGCCCTCTTTTTCCATTTCCAGATATTTGCGTGCCATATCATTGCGAAGAACACGGATCGGATGTCCCGTACTTCTGCCTGTTACACGGCTGTCGATGTCTTTTGCTTTAAGAATACTGTTCTTATAATTTTCATGGATCACAGATTCCTTAGATGCTGCAAAAATAGTTCCCATCTGGATTCCTCTGGCTCCCAGCATAAATGCTGCTGCCATACCTCTGCCGTCTGCAATACCACCCGCTGCGATCACCGGGATATTCACTGCATCGACAACCTGCGGAACCAGTACCATTGTGGTAAGCTCTCCGATATGTCCTCCGGCCTCTGTACCTTCAGCAACGACTGCATCTGCGCCGCAGCGCTCCATACGTTTTGCAAGTGCTACAGAAGCAATGACAGGAATGACCTTCACTCCGGCTGCTTTCCAGTCTGCCATGTATTTTTCCGGACTTCCTGCACCTGTTGTCACTACCTTGATGTCCTCTTCCAGGATTACCTTTGCAATCTTGTCTGCTTCCGGATTCATCAGCATGATGTTCACACCAAATGGTTTGTCAGTCAGCTTTTTTGTCTCGCGGATCTGTTCTCTTACCCACTCTGCCGGTGCACCGCCTGCGGCGATCAGCCCAAGGCCACCCGCATTGGATACGGCTGCTGCCAGATGATAGTCTGCAACCCAGGCCATACCGCCCTGGATCACCGGATACTCAATTCCTAATAATTCTGTGATCTCTGTTTTCATAAATTTATGTCCTCTCGATCAGCCAGGTTGACGATTACGCCTGATGCTCTGTCAGATAGTTCATTACATCTGCAACTGTTGTGATCTGCTCAAGATCCTCGCTTGGAATTTCTACAGAAAATTCTTCCTCGAATGCCATTGCAAGCTCAAAGAGATCCAGTGAATCTGCATGAAGATCATCTTTAAAAGATGTCTCTGCTGTGATTGTTGCTGCGTCTGCTCCTAAGTTTTCTGCTGTAAGTTCGATAATTCTTTCTAACATTTTTGTTTTCTCCTTTTTCTGTTTGATTTTAATTTATAGTTAAGTCACAGAATCTGGTCATATTCTTAAATTCTGTTCCTTTTTTACTTTTTATCTTTCCAGGTCCCAGTCCAGCACGCTTGCGCCCCAGGACAATCCTGCTCCAAATCCTGCCAGAACCAGTTTCTGTCCTTTTTTCAGGACACCTTTTCGATTCAGTTCATTCAGCAAGATCGGGATACTCGCGGATGACGTATTTCCATAATCCTGAAGATTCATTGGAAATTTTCCAATATCCAGACGAAGTCGCCTTGCAACCGCATCTACGATTCGCGCGTTTGCCTGATGAAGAACAAACCAGTCGATATCCTCAAGGAAAAGCTCGTTTCGCTCAAGGACTTCCTGTATCACCTGCGGAACCTTGCGGACTGCAAACTGGAAAACATCCTTGCCATTCATGGTAATGTATTCTGTTTTTGTTTCTTTTGGATCCTGATCAATACTGCGTGCTCTTCCAAGCACTCCCGGTCCGGTCAGTGCCGGTCCGCCTCGTCCATCGGAATGTGAAACCGGCTGATAGCTTTTTCCTTCCTTCGCCTGAAGAAGAACCGCTCCGGCTCCATCTCCAAACAAGATGCAGGTTCCACGGTCAGTCCAGTCAACAATGCGTGAAAGACTCTCGCTTCCAATGATCAGAATCGTACGGTAGATTCCAGATGCTATGTACGCCTGCGCTGTATTGTAAGCGAAAAGAAATCCACTGCATGCAGCATTGAGATCAAATCCAACGGCACCCGAAGCTCCAAGAGCCTCCTGTACCTGGCAGGCTGTACATGGAAAAACCCGGTCAGCTGAGCCGGTAGCCACCAGGATCATATCGATTTCTTCCGGTGAAACACCGGCTTCTTCAACTGCCTGGCGACCGGCCTCAACAGCCATGGAAACGGTTGTTTCCTCTTCTGCTATATGACGCCGCTCCACACCTGTACGCTCCCGGATCCACTCATCACTGGTCTCAACAAAACCGGCGATCTCGTCATTATCCATGACTCGCTTTGGAACACAGGCTCCCGTTCCCCGGATGACACCGGTTAAGGTCTGTTCTTTATTCATAATAATTGTTTCCTCATATTCCTGATTTGTTTTGGTTTTAGAATATTTTGATTATCAAAGTATATATCCAAAAAAATTTATTGTCAAGCATAAATTTGAGCTGAAGAGGTCATCTGACCTTTTCAGCTTTTGCTTTTTCTATCTTATCTTTCTCATTTGTACGTATCAGGCCAAACTCCAGAAACATGCTGAAGATATATGAGATTCCAAAAATCTGCCCGATTGATTTTGGTCCACGATATTCCGGAGGAAGAAGATATGCTGCTCCATTGATTTCTTTGAATTTCATCTCGGCGAGGACTTTGTGGAATGCCAGCATCACGGAGCTTCTGGTCAGGGTCTTGCTTGTCTCCTTACGTGAGATCAACAGTTCTCCACTGTAGTCTCCGTTTTTCTTATGTTTTACCGTGTAGGAGAATTCCAGACCGGAAAGCGTATAGAAAGCTTTTCCCTGGTATGCAAGCACCCCTGCCCAGAGAAGATTTTCAAGTTCTTCCATATTTCTTTTCTCTATAATTGCCTTATGAAGCTCCTCAATGGCCGCTATACATGCTGACATAACTCTCCGCCTCTTCCTTCTGAACTTTTTCTGCTCTTCTTCTGCTCTTTCTTTTAAACATACCCATACCAACCATGATTGTCAACAGGTGTCTTTTATATGTTTTTGTCAGAGTCGAATTACGCTTCCCTCTGTACCTTCCTCCTACAGCTGTCCTGGGGACTGCATTTGCAATTTTTCCCATTTGCAGATTATCCCTGCGCTATACTTGTGACCGCATTTCCTTTTTTTCGCATTTGTAGATTATCTCCTGCTCTATACTTGTGACCGCATTCGCAATTTTTCCCATTTGTAGATTATCTCTGCTCTATACTTGTGACTGCATTCGCAATTTTTTTCATTTGTAGATTATCTCCGCGCTATACTTGTGACCGCATTCACAATTTTTCCCATTTGTAGATTATCTCTGCTCTATACTTGTGACTGCATTCGCACTTTTTTCCATTTGCAGATTATCTTCCCCTCCGAACCAGTGACTGCATTCACAATTTTTCTCATTTGCAATTTTTCCCATTTACAGATTATCTCCCCTCCAAACCAATGACCGCATTCGCAATTTTTCCTATTTGAAGATTATCTTCTGTGCCACACCTCCCCTACGACTGTGTCTGGGGATGCTTACAGACAGGATTATCCCGTGTATGGACAATGAATACTCGCGAGGCTTGCGTCACGAGATGCAGGCTAGTTTCCGCCACCAAGCCCACTGTCTGAGCGACAGCGAGTTTGGGCGACTGGCAGATAACAGACGCATGCAGCGAGTAGCAAACGCAGCGGTATTACAAGTCCATACACGGGATAAGCCTACCGTAACTCCCCACCACATCCATTCATATAATGCATATCTCCGCCCCTTTTTTTCATGCTTCCGCATCCCCCCAGGAGGCTTGTTTTCCCCCTCCATTTTGTTAAAATAAAGACAACACAAGCAACTGTGTTATCTCCCAAATAAAGTGCATGACCTCCACATATTAATGCACATTCAATTCAACCCATAAAAAAAGTACTTCCAAGTCCGCGGGAAGTACCTTTTTTATAATATTTTCAATTCATGTTCCTCATTCATAACCGCAAACTTAGTTCCAAGTGTTTCCGCCAGCTGCCGATTATGTGTGATCGTGATCAGAGTTTTCCCTGCCTTATGAAAATCCTGCAAAAACTCCGTCAGCATATCCTGTGTTTTTTCATCTAGTCCTGCAAGCGGCTCATCAAGAATCAGCACCTCCGGATTCAGTGAAAGAATACAGGCAAGAGACACCTTTCGCTTCTCACCCCCGCTCAGATGATAAGGCGGCCTTTCCCTAAGCTTCTCTATCCCGAACAGCCGCAGACAGTCTTCTGTTCTTTGCCGTATTTCAGCTTCAGGCAATCCCATCTGGATCGGTCCAAATGCAATTTCTTCCTCTACACTTCCACAAAACAACTGCGTATCCGCATTCTGAAACACATATCCCATCTGCTGATGGAACCATTTTGCAAATTGTCTGTCCTTCAAAGTTTTTTCCGAAATCTCATGGTCCTTGTAAAAATAACTTCCTTCGGATGGAAATATAATTCCATTCAGCAATTTGATAAGTGTTGATTTTCCACATCCATTCGGTCCCTGAATGACCAAAGAATCACCCTTTTCAATATGAAGATCAATATATCTGAGCGCCACCTCATGCTCATAAGCGTAGCACACTTTTTGCAGATCGATCATATTTATCTCCTCTCAATCACATCCATCACGCAGCTATTTTATTCAGATAAATAAACAACGCTGCACAGCCAGCCATTATCAAAATATAAAAAATATCACTCACGCACGGCTCATATTTTTGTTTTTTCTCATACTCTCCAGTAAATCCCCTGCAGCACATAGCCGCATACATTTCCTCAGCCATCTCACTGGATTTAAGAAATGTGATGCCAAGAACACCTGAAAAAGATCTCGCCTTGTCCGGATTTTTCCCGACTGATCTCAAGCTGATTGACCGCAGAATATCCACACAAATCTCACCCAGGACTGAGATATATTTTAACGTAATATCCAATGTGAAAATAAACAGTGCCGGAACATGAAAAGTCCTCATGCTGGCGGTAAGTTTATTCCACGATGTCCCTGCTGAAAGGATGCCGACAAGAGTCACCGAAACATACACCCGCGCGGTAATATTAGCCATAGTCTGTGGATTTCCCATAAACACTGCCGGCAAAAGAAGAAAAGTTGAAATCAGCACCGCCCCGGCTGTTCCGCTTAATATCTGCCGGATCGCTGCTGCCGAAAAGAAAGCCAGACGGACCGTCACTGCTGCACACATGATCAGCACAAACAGATAATTTTTTGAAGAAGCTGTCAGAATTATAAATAATATCGTATAAAACAATTTAAGAGAAGGAGCAGCAGAAAATCTGCCATCCTTCCCTTCGTTAAATCTTAATTTAGAAAGCACAGACAAAACAGATTTTGTACTTTTAGTCAGAAAAGCCTCTTTGTCTCCAGAAGGCGTGTAGTCCTCTTCCTGACACATCCATGATGGAATCCCTGTTTTTTCTGTTCTATGATCATTCATCTTTATGCCGCTTTCTTTTTAAAGTCAACCTTGTCCTTCATAAGTGAAGAAACGATTTTAAAGAAAATTACCAGAAGTGCCACACCAACGACAGCTGAAAGAATATATCCGGTCCATTCCGGCATGCCTGCCATTGAATAATCCGGAAACAGTGTAGAGAGTTCAAATCCACCTTTCATTCCTGCCGGAGTGTACCCTAGCTGTGTACCACCACTGACAAGCGTTGCCATCTCATCTACGCCCCATTCGCCCCAGGCTGTTCCTGTAGCCAAAAGGCCGATCGGTGTTAAAACAATGAGCACTGCTGCCAGTATATATAATGGTTTAAATGCAGTCTTATCCGGAACCGCATCCAACGCTGCCGGAGCTGCTTTTTCTACGAATGTCAGTACCACTACCGTAAGCACGATCTCTGCCAGACCAAACAAAGTAATATGTCCGATCATCATTGCTGGTATTGACACACTTAAAGGATATGGACAATAAAGAGCCTGTCCTGCTGCATCCCTAAACAATAATGGCTGTATACCAAATTCAACTGCCGCACAAAAAGCGGCCGCATTGATTCCCAAATAGGACCCGATCGCTGCACTGAGTTTACGCTTTCCAGTCTTTTTAAAAAGCAGCTTATACAGGAAGAATCCCAGATACGGCAATACAAACGCCATATTAAAGCAGTTTGCACCAAATGCAAGAATTCCTCCATCTCCAAAGAGCAGCGCCTGTATCAACAATGCAATGGAGACCGATATGCACCCGGCCGCCGGACTTCCTGTAAGGATTGCAATAAGAGTTCCTCCTACAGCATGTCCTGTTGTTCCCCCTGGAAGCGGTACGTTAAACATCATTCCAAGAAATGAAAAAGCTGCACCAATACCAAGAAGCGGCATCTTAGCCTTAGGTATTTCTGTTCTTACTTTGTTGATTGAATATCCCCATACCGGAAGCATGGCCGCTGTCATTACAGCACATGTTGACGGGCTTAAATAGTTCTCAGGTATATGCATAAATATACTTCCTTTCCCTTTGAAAACTTTATTTCATTTGGTGCGCGCCTCTTAATAAGCTGTATTGTAGCACCACATTAAATCGTCAACAACCCACCCTGGGGGATGCATAAATATTCCATTTTGATATACGTAACTATCTTTTTGTTATAGGTCGAGACTACTATCCCACGCATATCCAATCTCTTCTGCAATCTTTTCTGCAACAGAAACATCCAGATTATCACTGATCAGTCCCAGCGTCATATCGATTGCAGCCATGGTCGTACTGCAGGAATAATACTTCCCGTCAGAAATCCATTTCTCACCATCAATATAGTCAATTCCTACTGTAAACATCCGCTTCCAGTTTTCATCATACGCATAATCTGCCACCTGCCGGTGGAACAAAAGCCCCGTCCTTGCCAGCATCGCAGAAGCATTCTGAGCCATCATGCAAAAAGATGCCTCCTCCACAGCCTGTTTCAGCTGCTGCTGGCCATTTTCTCCCTCCATATGAAGAAAACTCTTAACTCCCGTTCCGCCCGGGATCAGAAAAATATCTTCGATTTCCGCTGGATTCAACGGTTCTGTCCACACTTTCACTCCCTGTTTTCCAGTGATCAGCCCCCCGCGCAGCGAAATATAACGAATGTAAAAATGCTCCGGCACTCGACCAAAAACTTCTGCCGGACCAAACGCGTCCATCACTTCAAAATCATCAAACAGAAAAACATTGACTACCATAGTTCCTGCCCTCCAACTATTATTTGCTACTTATTATAGTAATTGCCCTATAAAACTGACTCAACTTATAGTAATCGCCCTATAAAACTGACTCGACCAGTTTCTTTGTATAATCCATCTTCGGATGATTGATGATTTCATCCGGAGTCCCGCATTCCACAACCTTTCCCTGATAAAGTACCAGGACTCTGTCACAGAATTCCTGCACTAACGCAAGGTCATGGCAGATAAAAAGAAACGACAGCTCTTCCTTCTCCTTTAATTCTTTCAAGAGCTCCAATATCTGCTTCTGTACCGTCACGTCAAGCGCACTCGTGGCTTCATCACAGATCAGAATCTCCGGATTGACCGCAAGCGCTCTGGCAATCGCAGCTCTCTGGCACTGACCACCGCTAACCTGGTGTGGATAACGATCTGCATATTCCTTCTCCATTCCGCATTTTTCGAGAAGATTTTCCACGCGTTTGCGTGTTTCGTCACGACTTATCCCCATGTTTCGGAGACTTTCCCCAATTCCGTCTCCCAGCGTACATCGCGGATCAAAAGATTCCATCGGCATCTGAAAAACCATCTGGATATCCTGATAAATATCACGCAGAGCCTTCCCCCTGGCATGCGTAATATCCTGCTCTTTAAGAAAAATCCATCCCTCTGTGGCAGCTTCCAGATGCGTGATCATCTGTGCGATCGTGCTCTTTCCGGATCCAGATTCACCTACAATCCCGAGGCACTCACCCCGCTTTAGTTCAAAGCTCACATCATCCACTGCTGTAAACTCTTTTTTCCCCGATACAAATACTTTTTTCATATTCTCTGCCCGCAAAACAATTTCTGACATATCAAACATTCCTCTTCAGAATACAAACTTTATAACAATCCTGGCATATCTACATCCCTGACTTTTTCAGTCTCAGCACAGATTCCATCAGCTTCTTTGTATACGAATCCTGTGGATTTTCCAGAACGTTTTCTGTCTCCCCATACTCTCTGACATGCCCATTCTGAAGCACCAGAACCCGGTCTGCCATCATCCTCACCACACCGATGTTATGGGTTACAAGAATCATCGCTGTGTTGTATTCCTCCCGCATAAACAGAAGCTCTTCCACCACCTGTTTCTGTACTGTCACATCAAGCGCACTCGTTGGTTCATCCGCCAGCAAAAGCTTAGGCCGCATGATCATGGCTGTACAGATTCCCACTCTCTGATTCATTCCCCCTGAGAGCTCAAACGGATAGCTGTCCAGCACCCGATCCGCGTCATTAAGCCCAATCTTTTTCATGATCTCACCGGCACGGTTTCTGACCTCATGTCTGCTTGCTTTTTCATGTTCTGACACTGCCTCATGTATCTGAACCCCAATCTTTCGTACCGGACACAGCGCAGATTTGCAGTCCTGAAACACCATTCCGATCTCTTTTCCCAGGTATCTGCGGAGCTCCTTTGTACTCATATCGGTAAGGTTTTCTCCCTTGTACCAGATATCCCCTCTGGTAACCAGACCTTCCTCTCCCAGGAGCCCCATGACTGCCTTGATGATCGTGCTTTTGCCGCTTCCGGACTCGCCAACGATCCCCAGAATCTCGCCCTGTTTCAGTTCAAAACTTACATCCTGGACCACCGGTTTTCCATTATAAGAAATTGTCACATGCTCTACACGAAGCAATGAACTCATAATTAATCATTCTCCTCAGAATTTAGCTGCTGCAAACAACCGTAAAATTTACTCTACATCCAGCTCTGCAGTGATCTCATAATAATCACATGGATGTGCTGCCATTCCCTTAACATTGGATTTTGTCACGATTCCCATGTTCAGATGAGATACAAAGAAGAATGCATCATCATCTAAAATATCCTGCTGAAGTTCCACTGCAAGCTTGCCTCTTTCATCCTTATCAAAGGTCTGATGAAGCTTCTCAGTCAGCTTGGTAACCTCATCATTCTGGTATTTTCCATAGTTCTTGGAACCGACTACTGTACTGGTAAAGAAGTACTCCGGATCACCGGTCGGCGCAGTTGTAGTTGAGCTTACATACACATCAAAATCTCCATTTTCTGCAAAGGTTCTGTGGTCGGAAGTGTTGTTTACCTGCACGTCAATACCGATATCTTTCAGTGTAGCCTGTGCATATTCTGCAAGCTTTGGCTGCTCCAGACGAGTCGGATAAGTCAGCCAGTTGATGCTTAATTTTTCTCCATCCTTATCCACATATCCGTCACCATCTGTATCTGTCCAGCCGGAATCTTCAAGGAGTTTTTTCGCTCCATCCGGGTCATAAGAAACAGTTTCCACTGCATCATTTCCATAAGAAAAACTGCTCGGAAAAGCTGCCTTGGCCGGCACTCCACGGCCCTGCATGATCACAGAACAGAAGCCTTCTTTATCGATTCCCATCTCAACAGCCTTGCGGATATTCTGATCCTGCATAAGCTCTGATTCCATATTAAACTGTCCAAAGAAACAGCGGCTGGTCGCACAGGAATTGATGGTATAATCCGGATTATTTTCAAACAACGGATAGTTATCATACTGCAGTCCATACGTACCCTGGATGTCCCCTGTCTGCAGTGCTGCAGTCAGCGCACTTCCGTCTGCAAAGGATTTTACTGTGATATTATCAACCTTTACATCGCCGCCCCAGTAGTCTTTATTTTTGACCAGATCGATCTGGGTAGGAGTTACATTTGTCGCAACATATGGACCTGTTCCAGCTACATTTGCAGAGCCGCTCTCACCCTGAATTCCATATTCCATATCAATGATCGCACCATATGGATCGCCAAGATAATTGATGATTGCCGGGCATGGTTCTGTAGTATAAATGGTAAGTGTCAGTCCGTCTGCATCGATATGATCGATCTTCAGATCATAAGGTGCACGGTCATGAACTGCGATCAGATCTTCCAGACATTCCTTGACAGCCTCTGCATCCATGGTACGTCCACTGGAGAATTTTACCCCGTCACGAAGTGTGATCTTTACGGTTGTATCATCCACAAATTCATAATCTGTTGCCAGCCACGGCTCTACTTCCATGTTGTCATTATATTTAAAAAGAGTCTCGCCAACACCATAACGAAGAGCACTCCAACCAGAATAATTGTCATGCGGATTCAGGCCTGCATCACCCATTTCTTCACTGTATCCGGTTGTTCCATAGACAAAAGATTTTCCTCCGTCTGCCCATACACTTGTGGTCATTCCTGCTGCGAGCATAGCTCCTGTAAGAATTGCTGCAATCAGTTTCTTCTTCATGATCTGTACTTCCTTTCTAATTTTTAGCTCTTTCTTTGGGGTCCATAAAATCCCTGAGCGTATCGCCCAGAAGATTAAATATCATAACTGTAATAAATATCGCCAGTCCCGGTGCAAGTGCCATCCACGGTGAAATCTGAAGCATACTTCTTCCATCATTGATCATGCTTCCCCACTCTGCCATCGGCGGTTTTACACCAAGACCAAGGAAGGAAAGTCCAGCCAGTTCCATCATCATCGTTCCGATATCAAGAACCGCTGTGACCAGGATTGGCCCTGCAATATTTGGCAGAATATGCTTAAACATAATCTTAAATGTACTGCTTCCTGAAAGCCTTACCGCCATCAGATACGGTGCCTCCTTCTGCGAAAGCGTCAGCCCTCTGGCAAGTCTGGCAAACTTTGGCCAGCCGATCACGGCAAGAGCTATAACTGCATTTTGTATACCGCCACCAAGCACCCCCGCTACCGCAAGTGCAAAAACAAGGCTTGGAAATGCCAGGAAAAGATCCGACATACGCATCAGGATTGTATCTGCTGTTCCGCCGCACCAGCCACAGATTATACCGATCGCTGTTCCAACTACTGTTACAATTGCTACCAGAAGAAGCGTCGCATAGATACTGATCGTACTTCCCACCAGTACCCTTGAAAACATATCTCTCCCATATCGGTCTGTCCCCAAAATATGCTCTGCACTCGGCGGTTTCTGTGCCTGCAGAAGATCCTGAATGTCCGGATCATATGGGCATAATTTCCGTGCAAAAGCTGCCACGATCAACAGAATCAACGCCAATATTGCAAAGAAGATCAGCTTCTCTCTGACATGATTTTTACGCACCTTCTGCCTGCGGACAGAGACTGTTTTTTTCCTGTTTTTCTGCTCACTCATGCTCTGTCACCTCCCAGTCTTACGCGAGGATCCAGATAATGATAGATGATATCTGTGATCAGATTTACCACCACATAGATGATCGCCATCCACGCCACATACGCCTGGATGATCGGATAATCTCGCATTGTAATAGCATCCACTGCCATCTTTCCAACGCCATCCCACATAAAGATCGTCTCAACGATCGTTGTACCTCCAAGCAAGTTTCCGATCGACAAAGCAAGCAGAGTAATGATCGTAAGCATCGAAGATTTCATAACATTTTTCCAGATGATCATGCTGCCTCGTACTCCTCTTGCACGCGCTCCGATCACATAATCCTTGTTCAGTTCCTCCAGAACGGTTGCTCTCACCTGCCGCGTATACTTGGATGCCATCGATATCGCAAGCGTAAGCGTTGGCAAAACAAGGCTTAATGCCACGTTGTCTGTGGTGATCACCGGAAGCCATCCAAGCTTGATCGAGAAGAAATACATCAGCACCAACGCTGCAAAAAAGTTTGGCATGGAGTTCCCGATAAAGCTTAGAAACCGTATCAGATAGTCCCCCCATTTATTATGTTTTACCGCTGAAATAATACCCAGCGGAATTGCAATCAGCATCGTTAAAAGCACCGAAGATACCGTAAGAAGGATCGTTGCCGGAAGCTTTTCTGCAAAAGTATTGTAAACATCTCTCTTGGAAACATAGCTCGTTCCCATGTCCCCAGTCACCATTCCTGCAAACCACTTAGCATACTGTACAAGAAACGGCTGGTCCAGTCCATACTCCTTTTTCGTCTGGTCAATGACCTCCTGCGAGACAGAAGCACCTGCGTTATCATACATATAAGTAACCGCATCACCACCCGCAAGCCGCATCATCGCAAAAGACAAAAAAGTGATCCCGATTAAGATCGGAATCAACTGAAGAAGCCTTTTAATAATGTATCTAATCATGAGCACTCCTTTATGTCAGTCTAAAACAAATCAAATATCCGCACATTAATTCATTAAATAAAGTCTAACAAATCAAAAAAAAGCACACAACCCCTAGGGAGGGTTATGTGCTATTCCAAAAGGGAATATCACTTGTACATTATGGAATAAGTCTTTTTTAACTTTTATGCAGCCGAGTCATCAGGAAATCAATCAGTTCCTGTACACTTTCGTCAAGTTTTTCCCCTTTATGAACAATATAACCAAAGAGCACCTTGCTGTCCCCCATATCCAGAGGAATTCCTGGTGTTGTACCCGTTTTATTCTCTGAAAGATAGCTTCCACTCACATTGGAAACCCTGCTGTTTTTCAGCATCTTTTCCATAATGTAGTCACTGTTTGTCAGTACGGAAATGTCAATAGCCTTCCACTGAAAAGAATCCTCATGCACAGAACCAATGTCAAAAAACTCATCCTGATAGTTCTGAATAAACCGGACTCCCTCCAGATCCTGCAGCTCAACTTTGCTCCGTCCAGAATCATAAAGTTCCGTCTTTCGTCCCGGATAAAACACCACATCCGTCTCATACATCGGAACAAACTGCAGCTTATTCCGGGATATTTCATGCAGAAAATTCTCCTTCTGCTGACTCAGGATATAGACAAAACCGATGTCGTCCACATAGTCTCTGACACGGTCCATAACGCTCCGAACACCTGCCGTAGTCAGCTGAAAATGATAGTTTTTCTCATAAGTTTCGTTATAAAAATCCACAAACTGATTCGCAAACCAGGAGCTCGGATTCAGCGAAACACGGATCCATTTTGTCATTCCGTGCGACGCCATATTCTCCAGCGCATCGATCTCATTTGTAATCCTGCACGCATATCGATATACCTTCTGCCCCTGCACCGTCAGCCGGATTCCCCTTGGAAGCCGCTCAAAAAGCTGCATTCCAAGAGCATCCTCCAACGCCTTGACAACCTTGCTCACACTCGGCTGCGTAGAATAAAGAACCTTCGCTGCATCACTGAAAGAACCCGTCTGTGCACATACTACAAAATACTGTAATTGTTTTAAATCCATACTATTTTACCGTCCTCAGCATAAACAACGGTGTCGGATTATAGAACTCATCTTTCTCAAGATAGATCCTGCTGCTGATGCCCAGATCCACATGGAACTCCTTCAGACTCATCGCTCCCAGCGTCTCCAGATCCCATGCCGGACGACTGTAAGAACTGATCGGAAGCTGCCGTTTGATTTCCTCACACTCACGCATCATCTCGTTTCCAAGCATATTGTGGGCATGATTTTCCGGCAGATCTTCCACATTTGAGAAGTCTGTAATTCCATAATTTGCATCAAAATTCAGCAGCACACCGCCCTTTTTCAGCACACGAAGCCACTCTCCATATGCATGCTTTACATGCGGCAGCGTCCAGGTCAGATTCCTGGAAACGATCACATCAAATGTGCCATCCGGGAACTCCGGATTCTCCGCATCCATCACTGCAAACTCACACTCTGCCTGCTCCTCTTCTGCCAGCTGCTTTGCGTTCTTGATCATATCCGGTGTCAGATCAATACCTGTCACCTGATGACCCGCCTTTGCCAGAAGAATCGTAAAAAATCCTGCTCCACATCCCACATCCAGGATACGAAGCTTTTTATTTTCTTTCGGAAGCTGTGCCTGGATCTCCTTCATCCAGCGGTTCGCCATCGCACTGTGAAGCTCCGCACGCCTCTGTTCCAGAAAGCTGTCGCTTCGCTTTTCCCAGTAGTTAACGATACGCTCTTTGCGCTCATCATAGCGACTTACAATACGTCCATAGGTCACCATCGGACCATTTCCAACCACCTGAAGCGTGCCCGTCTGATACAAGATCACCCCGTCAAACTCCGCCTCACTGACTTCCTTAACCTTGCCTTCATAGTCACGGACTTCACCCAGGATATCGCCCTCCTGGATCATGTCACCGACCTTTTTAAACGGATACCAGAGCCCGTTTTCTTCCGCATCCTGATAGCGCACATCTGCCACCTCGAGCGGATAATACGTACGAAAATCCTTCAATCCCTGATAGATTCCCATGTGACACAGAATATTCCGGACGTCTCTTCGAGTTGAACGAACCTCCTCATAATTCCAGTCGCCCATGCCGCCACGCTCGATCAGGATACTCGGGATTCCCTGCGAAGCCGCATAATTATACGAACCACCCGAAGCCACGTTGGACTTTACCATGTATGGCACATCCACCTGCTCCGCCATCTCACGAGAAACCTTAACCACATCCTCCGGTGCAGCTCCCGCATAATACACATACGGAGTCAGCTTCTCATAATCATCTCCACTGTGCAGATCAATATAATAATCCGCTACCGGCTGGAGTTCCTGGGAGATTGCCCACGCAAGACGCTCCATCTCCGTTCCATCCGGATTTCCTGGAAATTCACGGTTCAGATTCTTATCATCCGTGAGTCCCATACTTCCATTACGCTGCTCAAAAGCCGGACGGTTCAGCACCTTCACGATAATGATCGTACCAGTGACCTTCTCAATCTTAAGCTTTTGCGAAAGCTCGATCGCCGCCTGGATTCCCACATACTCCCCGGCATGCACACCGGCAGTGATCAGCATCGTCTTACCTGTTCCATGTCCATGAAGCACCGTTGCCGGAAAACGCAGTTCTCCATTCGCCAGTTCCAGCTCGCCATTCCATTTTTCACCAGGCTCAACCGTAATGTTTTTCAGATGAAAAGCTTCTCTTTTGCGTCCACTTAAAAGGAAGATTGGAGAAGAACTATTGTTGATGATCTCTTCCTCCGTCCAGACCTCTTTCCAGACATTTTCGTCACAGGAAACATCCAGAAATCCTGTCTTTCGCATCGTTTCCTGATCCCATTTTGGACGTTCCAGACGACTCAGCGGAACCTGGCGCGCGATCTCTTCCATCTTCTCGATGTCCGTGCCACTGTAGTAATCTTCTACATTCTGCTCTTCTGTCTGCTGACGATTCTTCTCGTATCCGCTGCGTTTCTCTTCATTATATAAATGTCCATACCAGTCTGCATCAAAATTATAAAGAACTCCGCCCGGCTTCAGCACACGCAGCCATTCCTTGTATGCCAGATCCGGTCTTGGCAGATTCCAGGTCACATTTCGCGTCACAATTACATCAAAACTGTTACTTTCCACATCAAGAGCCTGCGCATCGCCTGTTTTCCACACAATACACTTCGCTAATCCATCGGCATTCTGCTGTGCTTCCTTCAACATTTCTTCTGTATAGTCGACCGCCGTCACCTGATAGCCGGCCTCCGCAAGAAGGATCGCAAAAAATCCAGGGCCCGTTCCTACATCAAGGATTTTTATTTCCCCTGGTTCACGTTCCGGGAACGCCTCCCCCAGCAGGCTTAAAAGCTTGTCTCGCCACATCGTCCGTCTCGCATCTGCCATTTCCTGCTGATTATATTCTGAATAACCCCTGGCACGATTCGTCCAGTAGTCATGAATTTCATTTTTCAGATCACTCATAATTATTTTCTCCGCCTAAAATAGTATTCTTTTAGTATATAAAAAAAAAGTCCCCGCCACAAGCCTGTGGGGGGGATAGGGGAAAGTTTATCTTTCGTCCTTTTTTCCAAAAAATCCAATCATCCAATTCACAAGAACCGCACCAACCATGCACCCCAATCCATTGTGAATCATGTCATCCCATTCGAACAATCCACGCATTGTGATCAGTTGGCTCATTTCTATTGTAGCTGATATCAGCACGCCAAATACCAGCGCCTCCTGCCATTTCACCTTCCGATTCATGATCAGCGGCAGCAACGCTCCCGCCGGCAAAAGCAATATACAGTTCAGCAGATTCTCCTTCAGCAATTCCATGTCGTGGTACCCGAGTATGGCTCTCCATGACCAGAATGGAATCAGTTCATACTGCTGGACCGAACCCGTCCTTGTAAATACCGTAGAACCAAACACAATCCCAAGAAAGACCAGTTCTGCCAGAATCGCTACCGCCTGAAGCTTATTCATTTTTTCCTTACGTAATAAATAAATCATCATAATAACCGCGATCACCATAATACACGAGAAACAAAAGATTTCCCGGCTTGACCACGGATTATTGTATTCCGTCAAGATCTGATAGATATCCATCTACTGCTCCTTCACATAAAACATTCCAAGTGGTCTTATTATACACTATCTGTCAAATCTTTTGTAAATGTCTCACGTTCTCCTGCATTCTCCCTCCGCCAAATGGATTTTCAATAATAAAACTGCAAAAACTACTTGTAATATATAATAATATGTGCTATCTTGTTTTTATTTAAATCAATTTTAATAAAATAAATTTTAATAAAACTATTTTAAATAAAGGAGGCTATTCATATGTTTGTAGGAAGAGAACAAGAGCTGGCATCGTTAGAAGAATTTTATGCCAAAGACGGCATTGGCATGACCGCTATCTATGGGCGAAGACGTATTGGAAAGTCTACTCTTATTACCGAATTCGTCAAAGATAAAAAAACTGTATTTTATACGGCAACAAAAATCGGAAAAACCAGAAATCTGGAGCTATTTTCCAAACAAGTGTTAGATTTATTCATGCCCGGAATTGAAAATATCAGTTTTAACAGTATAGAAGCTGTTTTTGATTTTATTGATAAAAATATAGCTAATGATAAGATAGTACTTGTAATAGATGAATTGCCATACTGGGCTGAAAAAGATGACTCTCTTTTATCTATTCTACAGAAATATATTGACACGATCTGGAATGACAAAAATCTGAAAATAATTTTATGTGGTTCAGCATTAAGCTTTATGGAAAATAAAGTGCTCAGTGAAAAAAGTCCGTTATTTGGAAGACGTGATTCACAGATTAAATTAGAAGCATTTAATTATTTAGATTCAGCCAAATTTGTTCCTAACTATTCAAACGAAGATAAAGCAATCTGCTATGGCATTACTGGCGGTGTTGCAAAATATCTTTCCATGATCGATCCGAAAAAAAACATTGACGAGAACATTATAAGATTATTTTTCAGGACAGATGGTTATTTATATGATGAAACCAGAAACTTACTGACACAGGAATTTTCTGATATATCACTCGTAAATAATATTGTGGAACAGATTGCCTCCGGAGTAAATACACTTAATACCATTTCCGGAAAAATTAACGAGAAAGAGCCAACTGTCTTATACTCATTAGAAAAATTAATCAGTGTTGGGTTAATTGAAAAAAAGAAATGTATCACAGAGGAAAAAAACAAAAAGAAAACTCAATATGTTCTAAAAGATTATATGTTCAAATTCTGGTACGAATTTATCCCAAAAGCAACCAGTGTAATTGAAATGGGACAGGGTGCACTTTATTATCAAAAAGCTGTCAAACCATTCTTACATTCATTTATGGGTTCTGTATTTGAAGAAATGTGCCGATACTATACTCTGAATCAGGGAATAACCGGTGCATATGGTTGTTTCGTTACTTCAGTCGGAACCTGGTGGGGTGTAGAAAATATTACAGATAAAAACGGTTCTATACGAGCACAATCTGCCGATATAGATATCGTTGCCTTATCTGATATAGATAAAAGAGCAGTTATTGGCGAATGTAAGTTCAAAAACGAAAAAATTGACAAGAGTATTTATGAAACATTGATCAGAAGAGGAACTCTTATATCCAATAAATACAAAATTTCAAAATATATTTTCTTTTCTCTATCAGGATATACAGATTGGTTCAACTCATTATCTGATGAAGATGTTTTGCTGCTTACATTAGATTCACTTTATAGGTGAACAATTGATGCAGGGGGAGTATCCCAAAGTTTGTGTAAACCTTCAAACTGATGTAAGATAGAATTACTCAGTTTGAAGGTTTATTTTATGGCAAGAAAAAAGGATTCACCACAAAAAGCAGCGCTTAGAGAACTCATGGGAAACTACCTGAAAGAAAACAATGTAAAAGTAAAAGATGGAACAGATGTTAATTCCATTATGCGGGATATGATGTCTATCGTTTTGGAAGGCGCCCTTGATCAGGAACTGGATGAAGAACTGGGATATTCCAAATATGATTATCGCTGTTTCACTTTTATTAATTTTCTTTTTTCACGTTTTCAATGCTGATTGCAAAATCATACTCCACCATTCGGATCACCATTTTCGAGTCACCTGTACTCTGGCATTCGAAATGATAACCTTTTTTTCCAATTCTGAAGTATGAATCAGTAATTTTTTCACCATTCAGCGTCTGGTGTTCATTTCGTAGCTGTTCCAACGGAACATCAAGTGGATAATTTGTTCCAAATATCTCATTGAGCACTGGCACAATCGGCTCCGGCATCTTCTGTAAATGAAAGTAACCCTGCAAATATTTCATCCAGCATATTTTTCAGGCTTAAGGTTTCCACCTGCCTCTCCCTTTTGTTCTATTTTAGCATATCCATATATAGAACTCTATGTATTATTACAAATTCCACCTTACTGCAAAAAGATACTCCACAGACAGATCGTCGGCAATGACAGCAGCGTGGAAAAAATAACCATCTTCGTTGCAAACGGAGAATCGACCTGATATTTCTCTGCGAGGATACTGGTTGTCGCACCCGCCGGCATCGCTGCCAGAAGCACACAAAGACCAAGAACTGTTTTATTCAATGGCAGAAAACTACATACAATATAAACGACCGCCGGAATAACGACCAGTCTGTGTACAGTATATTTTACAACTGTCCAGTCCCAGAAATCTTTGAGATCAATGTCAGTCAGGATCATGCCAATGACCATCATGGACATAGCAGTGTTGCAGTTTCCAACTGCCGTTACTGCACCGTCAATTCCAAGTGGCAGTGGAAGTCCCGTAACCATCAGAATAATTCCGAGAACGCATGCCAGAATACACGGATGGGTTACGACTTTTTTCAGTGTTTTCATCTTATCACTGCTTCCGGAAAAAACAGCCAACCCGGAGGACCACATCATGATTCTCTGTGGGATCAGATAAACGCTGGCAAGCACCAGACCTTCTACGCCATAAATTCCCTCTGCGATTGGATTTCCAAGAAATCCCGCATTCGAGCAGATGGTTCCATACTGCAGACATTTATATCGTCCTTCCGGTTCTTTTCGGAACATCACTTTTCCATAAATCACGCAGAATACCTGGATGCCTATAGATATAAGAAGGATTTCCAGATATTTTGTAAAATTTCCATCTGCTGCACTCTGCGTAAACGCATGAAGAATGTTGCACGGCAGGATCAGATAAATAACAAGGTCATTGATGTTTTTTTGCCCCTGTGGTCCGATGATATGTATTTTTTTCATCAAAAATCCTACAGCTACAAGGAGAAAGATCGTGAGCTGTAACGTAAGAAGTGTTTTCATAATATTCTACTTTCCGCGTGTTTCCTTCCTTTGAAACACCTGCTTCCTTTCTTCTTAATTCATTTTCATCCTCATCATCTCAAATCATACTTTAGTGTAGCACATTGTTGAAATCCCCGCAAGAAGGCCAGTTGTACAGAGTTGTATACAATAATCTGCGAACGATTCCGTTTATATTTAATACATTACTCCACCCATACGTTTCAAAAGAGATCACCCTCCAGCAGCGAAATCCATGGACGAATCAGAAGATCCGATGATCTGGAGATTTGACGGAAGGAGATACCTGACCATCCAAATGAGGTCGGATATCTCCTTTTTGTACAATCTTCTTATTGACGTTCTTCTTATTTATATGCTACAATCTGTGTCTGTAAACAACGATTCTGTTCTTTCATGTTTACAACAATTTTAATTTCCAAAACATAGTGTGGATTTTTCTGGTCCGACCATTTTTCGCCACACAATTACCCATTGCGGTAGTTGTGCGGCGTTTTTTTATGTCTGCTCCGCCGATACAGATTTTTCAGAAATACCGGCACTTGCAGATGTTTTTATTTGAAAGGAGTTTCTATGAACGACACATTTATGAAAGAAAAGCCGGTCTTTCCGTTGATCATGTCCATGGCCCTGCCAATGGTCATTTCGATGCTCGTAAATTCTCTGTACAATATCGTGGACAGTTTCTTTGTCGCACAGATCAGTGAAAATGCCATGACCGCGCTGTCGCTTGTTTTTCCTGTCCAAAACTTCGCCAATGCGATTGCGATTGGTTTTGGAATTGGTATCAGTTCACAGATTGCCATCTGTCTTGGTGCCGGAAACAGAGAGACTGCCAGCAAAGCAGCCACACACGGGCTTGCATTGTCCGGTCTGCATGGTGTAATTCTGACAATCGGTTGTATCCTTGTGATGCCTGGATTTCTGGCACTTTTTACTGGTGATGCAGATGTCATTGACCTTGGAATCCGTTATTCTACAATTGTTTTTCTGTTTGCAACGATAAATACGCTTAACCTTGCTTACGAAAAGATCTTCCAGGGTGTTGGCAAAATGAAGATTACGATGATCGGGCTTCTGGTCGGCTGTGTTTCCAATATCATTCTTGATCCGCTGCTGATCTTTGGCCTTGGTCCGTTCCCGGCACTGGGTATTGAAGGCGCTGCACTGGCAACCGGACTTGGTCAGGTATTCAATCTTGTTTTCTATCTGATCATTTACAAAATGCAGCCAATCCAGGTAAAACTCAGCCGCAGACATCTCCATCCGGACATGGCTCTGGCAGCAAGATTATACTCTGTCGGTATCCCGGGAGCACTGAATCTTGCACTTCCTTCTGTCCTGGTTTCTGCACTGAATGGACTTCTGGCAGCCTATTCCCAGAGTTATGTGGTGATTCTGGGAATTTACTACAAACTGCAGACTTTCCTGTATCTTCCGGCAAGCGGGATTGTACAGGGCATGCGCCCGGTCATCGGATACAACTATGGTGCCGGTGAACATAAACGTGTAAAAAAAATCTACTTCGTCACACTTGGCATGAGTGGTGTGATCATGTTGATCGGAACAATCATCTGCCTGACAATTCCGGGACAGCTGATCGGCATGTTTACCACAAATCCTCAGACAATTACCGCAGGCAAAACAGCACTCCGAATCATCTGTGCAGGTTTCCTGATCTCTTCTGTATCCGTCACAGCATGTGGTGCACTGGAGGGACTTGGCAGAGGAACTGCCTCATTGATCGTCTCTCTCTGCAGGTACCTGGTCATTATCCTTCCGGCAGCATTTATCCTGAGTCATTTCTTCGGAGCCGTTGGTGTATGGAACGCTTTCTGGATTGCGGAAGCGCTGACCGCCGGGGTATCCTTGCTTATCAGCAAGAGGGTTATCGGGGTATAATTCCCTGATATCCCTCTTTTTTTATATTTTCCCTTGACACATACCCTCATGGGGTATATATTACAAGTATAGTGAATATACCCCTGTAGGGTATGCGATTCAGGAATGCCATCGGCATTCTTGCTGCGAGGTGGAGTCATCTCACATCTGATATAATAAATCTCGAACGAAAGGAAGTTTGCTTATGGATCATAATAACTTTAATGCCAGTTCCTCTACAAAGACAGAAGAAATTATAAAGGAACAAGCAGCTACTCAGGAAAAATCTTGTTGCAGCAATGATAATGCCACCCCATCCGCTCCTGCCTGCTGCTGTACCAGGCACACCAACCGTTCAGAAGCTGACCGCAAGAAACTCATCAACCGTCTGAAACGTATCGAAGGGCAGATCCGGGGAATCATAGGAATGTTGGAAAACGATGCTTACTGCAACGATATCCTCATTCAGTCAGCCGCCGTTAATGCCGCCGTCAATTCTTTTAACAAAGAACTTCTCGCGAATCATATCCGTACCTGTGTGGCACGTGATATCCGCGAAGGTAAAGATGAAACCATCGATGAGCTGGTTGCAACTCTGCAGAAGCTAATGAAATAGGAGGTAATACAATGGAACAATACAACGTCACCGGAATGAGCTGCGCTGCCTGCAGTTCCCGTGTGGAGAAGGCCGTATCCAGAGTGCCGGGAGTTACATCCTGCTCGGTCAGCCTTCTGACGAACTCCATGGGAGTTGAAGGAACCGCATCCTCCCATGACATCATCACTGCCGTAGAGCAGGCAGGTTACGGCGCATCACTCAAGGGTGCAAATAAAGAACAGGTTTCCATGTCTGAAGCCGAGGAAGCCCTGGAAGATCACGAGACACCAGTTCTCAAACGCCGCCTGATCGCTTCCATCGGATTTTTACTCGTTCTGATGTACTTCTCCATGGGACACATGATGTGGGGCTGGCCACTCCCGGCATTTTTTAACGATAACCACGTTGCCATGGGACTTGTCCAGCTTCTGCTTGCCGGAATCGTCATGGTCATCAACCAGAAATTCTTCATCAGCGGATTTAAGAGTCTGTGGCACCGTGCCCCCAATATGGACACACTGGTTGCACTCGGCTCCATGGCCTCATTTATATGGAGTGTCTACGCACTTTTTGCCATGACAAGAGCACAGGTAGACGGTGATTCTGCTGCCGTTATGAACTACATGATGGAATTTTATTTCGAGTCCGCCGCAATGATCCTGACGCTGATCACTGTTGGAAAAATGCTCGAAGCCCGTTCCAAGGGAAAAACGACCGATGCTCTTAAGAGCCTCATGAAACTTGCCCCGAAAACCGCCATTGTTCTTAGAAGCGATCAGGAAGTAACCGTTCCGATCGAACAGGTTCACAAGGGTGATATCTTTGTCGTACGTCCTGGTGAAAATATCCCGGTCGATGGTGTGATCATTGAAGGAACCAGCGCCGTCAATGAATCTGCCCTTACCGGCGAAAGCATCTCTGTTGACAAAGCAGCCGGAGATCTTGTTTCCGCCGCAACCGTCAACCAGTCCGGATTTATCAAATGCGAAGCAACCCGTGTCGGCGAAGACACCACTCTCTCCCAGATCATCAAAATGGTAAGTGATGCTGCCGCTACCAAAGCTCCGATTGCCAAGATCGCAGACCGTGTTTCCGGTATTTTTGTTCCGGCAGTTATTACGATTGCAATCGTTACCACGATCATCTGGCTTCTGACCGGACATGAATTTGGCTATGCTCTTGCCCGCGGTATCTCCGTTCTCGTTATCAGTTGTCCATGTGCTCTCGGACTTGCCACTCCGGTAGCGATCATGGTCGGCAACGGAATGGGGGCCAGAAATGGTATCCTGTTCAAAACTGCCGTTTCTCTTGAAGAGGCCGGCAAGGTTCAGATCGTTGCCCTGGACAAGACCGGTACGATCACCAGCGGCCAGCCGGAAGTTACTGATCTGCTCCCTGCAGATGGAATCTCCGAACAGGAACTCCTCACCATGGCATTTGCCCTGGAGAAAAAAAGTGAACATCCGCTCGCGAAAGCGGTTCTCAAACATGCTGAAGAACAACATCTTACAGCGCCGGAGGTTACTGATTTCCATGCCCTTCCCGGAAACGGACTCTCTGCAGTGCTCGAACAGGAAACTCTGATCGGTGGAAGCATGAAATTCATCAGCAGCCAGGTAAACGTTCCTGCCACCCTTTCCCAGAAGGCAGAAAAACTTGCAGAAGAAGGAAAAACGCCCCTGCTTTTTGCCCGGAATGGTAAACTGGTCGGCATTATCGCTGTTGCCGATGTTATCAAAGAAGACAGCCCACAGGCGGTCAAAGAACTCCAGAATATGGGAATCCGTGTTGTCATGCTGACCGGTGATAATGAACGCACCGCAAGAGCGATCGGTGCACAGGCCGGTGTTGATGATGTCATCGCAGGTGTTCTCCCGGATGGCAAAGAAAGTGTGATCCGTTCACTCAGGGAACAGGGCAAAGTAGCCATGGTCGGTGACGGAATCAACGATGCCCCTGCACTTACCCGCGCAGATATCGGAATCGCGATCGGTGCCGGAACTGATATCGCGATCGATGCCGCTGATGTCGTTCTGATGAAGAGTCGTTTAAGCGATGTTCCTGCTGCAGTACGTCTCAGCCGTGCAACCCTGAAAAATATCCACGAAAATCTTTTCTGGGCATTTTTCTACAATGTGATCGGCATTCCACTGGCTGCCGGTGTATGGATCCCGATTTTCGGATGGACATTGAATCCGATGTTCGGTGCCGCCGCAATGAGTCTTTCCAGCTTCTGCGTTGTCACCAATGCCCTTCGTCTGAACCTGTTTAAGATCCACGACACAAAAAAGGACAAAAAAATTAAACAAGCTACTTCCATTGAAGTAAAAAATGATTATAATAAAAAAGAAAAGGAGCAAAAAACTATGGTAAAAGTTACAGTTAATGTTGAGGGAATGATGTGCGGACATTGCGAAGCACATGTAAACGAAGCTATTAAGAAAGCATTCGGCGTTGAAGACGTTGTATCTTCTCACGAAAATAACACAACCGTTTTCACAGCACCGGAAAAGGTTGATGAGGACAAGATCCGTCAGACGATCAAAGATGCCGGATACGAAGTAACCGGAATTACACAGGAATAAAAGGAAGCTATGAACAACACACAGGATAAAAAAAAACCAGAAGAAATCCATAACCTGCACTATTATATCGATCACATTCGATATGATATGACCAATCTTATTAAATGGCTGGTTCTGGCAATACTGACCGGACTGAGCGTAGGCTTCATCAGCAGCCTTTTTGCCAGAGCACTGAAATTCGTAACCAACTATCGTACAGAGCATTTCTGGGTATTCTTCTTGCTTCCTGTTTCCGGTCTGATCATTGTTTTTCTGTATCAGAAATTCGGTCAGGAAGATGGCGGAACCAATCAGGTTTTATCAACGATCCGTTCTCAGGATGATGTGCCTTTTCGTTCTGCTCCGCTGATTTTCGTTTCTACGATCCTGACTCACTTTGCCGGTGGATCTGCCGGTCGTGAAGGTGCTGCAATTCAGCTCGGCGGAAGCATCGGTAATCAGCTTGGAAGCTGGTTTCACCTCGATGAAGAAGACCATCATGTCATGGTCATGTGCGGTATGAGTGCTGCTTTCTCCGCAGTTTTCGGAACACCGATGGCAGCGGCAGTCTTTTCTATGGAGGTCGTGAGCGTTGGCATTATGTATTATGCCGCACTGGTTCCATGTGTGATTGCATCCATTATTGCCTCAAAGTTTGCGGCGGGCTTTGGCATCAATCCGGAATCTTTTCATGTAATCAATATCCCGGAACTTACCATCGAAACAGGACTCAAGATGGTTCTTGTTGCCGTTGCCTGTGCTGCCATCAGTATTATTTTCTGTATGGCACTTCAGGGTGTCAGCAAACTTTATGCGAAATTTTTAAAAAATCCATATATCCGTATCGTCGCAGCCAGTGCCATCATTATTGTGATCACACTCTTTTTGCGCACCTCTGATTATATGGGTGCCGGAAATAACCTGATCGAGCTTGCTGTCGAGAATGGTCAGGCTCGCCCGCTGGACTTTTTCTGGAAGCTCGTACTCACTGCCCTGACCATGCGCGCCGGTTTCCGTGGCGGTGAGATTGTTCCTTCCTTCTGCATCGGAGCAACATTCGGATGTATCATGGGACACCTGATCGGTCTTTCCCCATCCATCTGTGCAGCCGCCGGAATGGCAGCCCTTTTCTGTGGCGTTACCAACTGCCCGATCACTTCCATCCTGATCGCATTTGAGCTGTTTGGCTTCCGCGGTGCATCCTATTATCTGATTGCCGTTTCGATCAGTTATGCCGTATCCGGATACTATGGTCTGTACAAAGATCAGACGATCGTATACTCTAAATATAAAGCTAAGTACATCAATCGTCATACTCGTTTCTAAATTTATAAAATTTAATTTTACATATTCCGATGTCTGCTACTCTTTAACATAAATAGTTTCAGGCATCGGAATTTTTCTTTTATTTTACTTTCGATTCCCATATATTTTTCTCACAATAACGTAAAAAATGTTAGAAATTTAACGTGTATTTTATCAAAAACTTTACTTGTACATTGAAAATAATATGTTAGAATAAAGGTGTATTTTTTAGGAAAAGTAGGAGGAATTTGAATGCGCAAAACAAAAATTATCTGTACCCTTGGTCCGTCTACTGATAAGGACGGTGTTCTGGAAGAACTCGTTAAAGAGGGAATGAACGTAGCACGTTTTAACTTCTCTCATGGTTTACATGATGAACAAAAAGGCCGTATTGATAAATTAAAAGAAATTCGTACAAGACTCAATAAACCGGTAGCTGCGCTTCTCGATACAAAAGGCCCTGAAATTCGTATCCGCGAATTTGAAAATGGAAAGGTCACACTGAAGGAAGGTCAAGAATTTACCTTAACTACAGAAGAAATCGTAGGAAACGAAAAAATCGTTTCTGTTACCTATAAAGATTTATATAAAGATGTCAAACCAGGCAACAGTATTCTGATCGATGATGGTCTGATCGGTCTTGAAGTCAAGAAGATCAAAGGTCAGAACATCATCTGTAAAGTCGTAAACGGTGGTGTTCTCGGCAATAAGAAGGGCGTCAACCTCCCTGGTGTAGAAGTAAACATGCCGTTTATCAGCCCAAAAGATCACGATGATATCCTGTTTGGTATTAAAGAAGGCTATGATTTTATTGCAGCTTCCTTTACCAGAACTGCTGCCGATGTCAAAGAAATCCGTGATATCCTTGAGAAAAACGGCGGACATGACATCAAAATCATCGCAAAGATCGAGAACCAGCAGGGTGTTGACAACATCGACAGCATCATTGAAGCTGCAGATGGTATCATGATCGCCCGTGGTGATATGGGTGTTGAAATTCCACTCGAAGACGTACCGGTTATCCAGAAGGATATCATTGCAAAGGTATACAGTGCCGGCAAACAGGTTATCACAGCTACTCAGATGTTGGATTCCATGATCAAGAATCCACGTCCAACCCGTGCAGAGACTACTGACGTTGCCAACGCGATCTATCAGGGAACAAGTGCGATCATGCTTTCCGGTGAGACTGCTGCCGGTAAATACCCAATTGAAGCACTTAAGACAATGGTTAAAATTGCAGTTCGTACAGAAGCTGATGTTGACTACAATAAACAGTTCAGCACTTCTTCAAAAGATCATGCTACAAATGTAACTACCGCTATTTCTCATGCTACCTGCATGACAGCAATCGACCTGAATGCAAAAGCCATCATCGCAGTTACCCGTTCCGGAAATACTGCACGCATGGTTTCCAAATATCGTCCGGGATGCCAGATCATTGCATGTACTCCGGATGAGCGTACCTGGCGTCAGATGAACCTGATCTGGGGTGTAACACCACTCCTGACCAAAGAGGAATACAGCATGGAGATTCTTCTTCTTCACGCTACAGAAGCAGCTGAGGAACACGGTTATGTCAAAGAAGGAGATATCGTTGTTCTTACAGTTGGTGTTCCTCTTGGACATCCTGGCAACACAAATCTGCTCAAAGCAACCGTTGTTGGTAAGTATTAATCTGCTTATTGCATCAGAATTAACCATTTTGTAAAATCGTATGCAAAAAAACAAGGTCATTATCTCCTGTTTTGGACGATAATGACCTGTTTTTTTACTCACATAAAAAATCCAGACATATCTGTTGTAAAAACACTTTTATTTCTTATAAACTGTGATTACGATTGGTTCCTGTTTTTCCTCCCCATATGGCTGAATCCAGTATAATTCTTCATCCGGATCTTTCTGTTTCTCCGCTTCAGCACCTTTGGATTCAGAATCTCCTGCTTTGGTATTTTTAGTTTCCAAATTTCTTGCAGCATCTTCGTCTTTTTCAGATGCAGATGTCGTTGCAACCTCGTCTTTCACATACTCAAGTTCCAGATATGGAGCACTTCCATTTACATCATTCAGAATGATCTGGTTCTTTCTGCCCAGAGTTTTCTTATCTGAATATTTCCCATCTTTATCCACCGAAATATTCTGAACCGCCTTATTGATCACACAGGTTCCATCGGTGGAAGTCGTCAAAATCACATCTTTCTCTGTGTCAGAAACCTTGATGATATTCAATGGTTTCTCATTTTCCGTAAGTGTTATAATAATTTTATTATTTCCATTGCGGAGACGGATTCCCAGCTCAGTGGCAGATTCTTTGGCACTCAGCGTGATCCAATGATCTTTCGGATTTTTCTTATCACTAATAGAAATCGAATGAAGTTTCTTATTCTCACTTGTCAGAGAAAATCCGTTTTTAACCTCATCAATAGCTGTAGAAACTGCCAGATCCGTGATGTTTCCATCGGCATCTTTCTTGATTTCTGTCGTTCCCGCTGGAACTGTCATACCGGTAACTTCCTCTGTTTCTGTCGGATCATCCGAATCTTTCTTTGCAACACGAATCGTACCAACTGCAGTTTCCGGATCATACTCCGTTACAATGTCTGTAGAAGTTGAAGACGCATAAGAAGCATATTCTTCATCAATATCTTCCTCTGGCAGGTCTTTCTCTGCACCTTCATTTTTACTATCGGCAGAAGTGTCTGAATCAGCGGGTTCTGTTTTTCCGGAAGTACTGTCTTTATCTACGGAAGCATTTTCTGTATTAGAATTCTTATTTTCTTCTGAAGCATCTGTTTTGCCATCTTCTGATTTGCTGTCAGCATCTGTTCCCGGCTTCTCATCTGTCTTTGTATCTGCATCATCTGTTTTGCCATCAACAGCATTCGTATTTTTGACCGGAATCTCCGCCAGTTCTGTATAATCGCATCCCTGTCTCTGACATTTATATGTGATCACACCTGGTTTATCTGCTATCGCCTCCTGAATAGAAACTTCTTTCAGTTCATGACCAAGTGCAGCTGTCTCATCTCTCTTTTCTTCGTAGGTGCAGCCATCCACTTTACATTTGTAGATCGTATAACCTCTTTCTGTGCAGGTTGGCAGAACAACTTTGCTTTCTATAAGCTCATGTTCGCCTTCATTGCATGGAGCAGGTTCATTCTCTGCTGCTCTCGTGTCTTCCTTTTCATTATCATCCATTTCAGCTGTTTTCGCAGAAGGATTCTCCTCAGCATATACTGCGGAACTTCCTGCCAGTGTCATCGCCATGACCACAGCCAGTATCGCTGCACTTTTACTTTTCTTTCTCATACACATTCTCTCCTTTGTGCAAAATATGGAGTCAATAAAACAGATTTATCTTATCATTGATTCTATGCTTTTTCAATTATGCTCTTGCCAGATCTTTAATTACTTCCCCCGCTATGATCAGCCCTACTACCGATGGAACAAATGCAGTAGATCCCGGTATATCACGACGTTCTGTACATTTGTGTACTGCATCCGGAGGACAGATACAATGTGAACGACAACTGATCGACATATCTTCAATCGGACGGGTTGGTTTTTCCTGAGAATACACAACCTTTAACTTTTTAATTCCACGCTTCTTAAGTTCACGGCGCATAACCTTCGCAAGTGGACATACAGAAGTTTTATAAATATCAGCCACCTGAAAAGCAGTCGGATCAAATTTATTTCCGGCGCCCATACTGCTGATGATCGGAACGCCAGCTTCCTTTGCCTCCATAACAAGCTGGATCTTCGCTGTTACCGTATCAACCGCATCCACTACATAATCATATTTGGAAAAATCGAACTCATCTTTCGTTTCCGGCAGATAAAAACATTTGTGAACATTAACCTCTGCCTTCGGGTTGATATCAAGGATCCGCTCCTTCATAACATCTACTTTGTATTTACCAATCGTACTTCTTGTCGCAATGATCTGACGGTTCAGATTGGTCAGACATACCTTATCATCATCGATCAGATCGATCGCACCTACTCCACTTCGCACAAGCGCCTCTACTGTATAACCGCCAACTCCACCGATTCCAAAAACGGCAACTCTGGAGCCGGCAAGTTTCTCCATTGCTTCTTTACCAAATAGCAGTTCTGTTCTGGAAAACTGATTTAACATTTATTTCTTAATCTCCTTCTCTTCCTTAGTTAATGTTTCATTCATGCTTCCTGTACGATATCCCAGAAGATCCAGAGTCACATAATCAAATCCATATTCCTTAAGCTGCTTCGCAATTCTGGTTCTGTTTTCTTCTTCTACAAGTCTTGCTATTTCCTCCGGCAGGACTTCAATTCTGGCGATATTTCCGTGAATACGTACACGGATCTGGTGGAAACCCATGTCCAGAAGAAGCTGTTCCGCCTGGTCCACCATTCCAAGTTTTTCCTCACTGATTGTTTCTCCATAAACAAAACGGGAAGAAAGACAGGCAAAAGACTGTTTGTCCCATGTAGGAAGTCCCATCTCTTTGGACAGTTCACGGATTTCTTCTTTATACAGCTCAGCCTGACGAAGCGGACTGCTGACACCAAGCTCTTTAACGGCAATCAGTCCCGGACGGTAGTCACCGTTATCATCCATATTGGAGCCCTCGGCTACTGCATTCATGCCGTTTTCTTTTGCAATCTGCCAGATTTTTTCAAACAGTTCATGCTTGCACAGATAGCAGCGGTCCTTCGGATTCTGTCGAAAGCCATCAATATCCAGCTCCTCTGATTTACAGATAATATGACGAACACCATTTTCTTTGCAGAATTCCGTCGCTTCTTTCAATTCTCTCTCCGGGAATGAACAGGAACTGGCTGTCACTGCGATTACTTTATCCTTTCCAAGCGCTTCCAGTGCCGCTTTCAAAAGAAAGGTAGAATCCACGCCACTTGAAAATGCAACTGCAACACTTCCCATATCTTTCAGGTTCTGCTGTAATACTTTATATTTATCATGAATACTCACTATAAAATCTCCTTTTTAACATAGAAGAGCAGGTTCTCACCTGCTCAGTCATTGGAATAACTTTCATCATTCATCAAAATTTGCCGCATATATTCCTTCTGGAAGTCTCATGGTAAGAATTCCCAGATTAAATTCATGATCCATAATGGTAATGTGATATTCAAAGATCACATCATCTTCAAACTTGGACAGTAATACATAACTGCCATTTTCTTTTCCTTCAATCTGGTCACAGATATCTTCGTAAACAGCCTGTCCGGATATCTCTCTAGGATATCCTGCTGCCTTGATCTTCTCTTCAATTGCCTGGTATAATTCGTCCACGTGTGCGTCCTCCTTAATATCTTACCCCGAAACCTCGCTCTTCCTCATCAACCGGAAGACTGCGTTTTCGGATGTCATCAATCTCTATATAACGGTCATTGTAAAGTGCCTGAAGAATCTTGTCAATATCTTCTTCCAGTCCCTGCAATTCTGTTGAGACTGATCCGTCATATTCATTTCTCGCCCAGCCGGTCACGCTGTATTTCTCAGCCAGATATCTCAGCTTGTAGCGAAACCCAACGCCCTGGACTCTTCCATAAAAACATAGGGATACTCTGATCTTGTGCATGTCGTTACCTCCATACTCATCTTATTCGCCTCCGTTCTTCATCCTGGAAAACTTATCTTCCAGAACCTTCACAAGCCGATATCCAAGATATCCGGCGATGATTCCAATTACCACACCACCAAGGACATCCGTTGGATAATGTACATACAGATATAATCTCGATACCGCGATCAGACAGGCGAGCACCAGTGCCGGTTTCCAGAGCTTCTTTTCTCCGGCGAAATACAGTGCAGCTACAGAAGCAAACGATGCCGCTGTATGTCCAGACGGAAATGAATAATCGCGAAGTTTTGCAACCAGAAGCTGTATGCCTGTATTTACATCATACGGTCTGGTCCGCGCCACGAAATTTTTTAACAATACGTTGCATAATAATAAATCTATGATCAAGGCAGCCGCCATGACTACACCTGTTTTTCTCATCTTCGGTATCAAAAGAAACAGGACCGTCAATATGATCCAGAAAATCCCTGCATTTCCAAGCTTTGTAACAGATGTCATAAATTTGTCCAGCACAGGTGTATGCAAGGTCTGGAACCAGTCCAGAATCTTTAGCTCAATATTCATAGCTTTCACTCCATTCTTTCAGTCAGCGGAGCTTTCTCATTTCTCCATCAATCAGAAATACTTTGTCTCCCTCATTGATATCCAGTTCATATAACCGGGCATCTTTTTCCCGGACCGTCATTTCTTCCCCTGTATAATTGCTTTTCAGAAGGACATTATCCTTCACTTCCATCCCGTCCGGACGCCCCTCACATCCGAAGTCAGGCTCATCGATACGTAAAACATTAAATGTTTCAAGCATATATATCTCCCCTTTTATTACCAAATATCAGACTTTTGTGTATACATTATTCTTTTTCCCCTTCATTCGCATCCTCCATCGTGATGCATTCCTGCATCTGTGCCTCTGTATAATACAGGCGCAATACAGCCTGCGGCCAGTTGATATTGACAACCGCCGTCTTATTTTTCTCTTCACCGGCTTTGCGGATCAGTCCAAGAAGTTCATTCAGAACCTCTCTGGTCAGATAACCGCCTCTCCAGTGAAAGGTCAGTGTTTTTCCTTTTTTGGCTGCCTGAAGTGAACGTTTATACACATCTTCTGTCTTTGTGAATGACAGTTTCTTTTCTTTGTAATAAAAGTGATCGTGGTCTGTACAGTGCGGTGCCGCCGCGATCAGTGGTTCGTGATCTTTAAAAATATGTCCATCATCCAGATTAAAGTAATCATAACGGATATCTTCGACTTTATCACTCTTTCCAAGTGTATTATCAAATGTTGTATCCAGATGATAATATGCACCGCCGATCCGGACAATGTTCCAGGTATGACGGTATTTAATTCCTTTTTCCGGATTATTCCCGCATATTGCGATCACACACCAGACTCCCAGCGCATCGAGAAGAACTTTCACTGCTTTTGCAATGCCTTCACAGACGCCCACGCCCTGTCCCAGAGGACCAATGATCTCATGGGAATACGCCTTTTTAAGCTTATCGTAATGTACATTCTGACAGATAAAGTCATGTACATATTTTTCTTTTTCCCACTCGGAAAGGCTTTGTGCCGGACGAACCAGCTTCTCGACTCTGGATTTCATTGCTTTCTGATGTTCTTTTATTTTTCCTTTATCAAACAGATATTCCGGAATAAAAATGATGTTCGGTGAATCTTTATAGTAGCGGTATTTATATCCTGTCACCCAGAAAATTTCCGGATGATCCAGCCGAAGCTGAAAGAAAACATTATACAAATCTTCTCCGACCAGTGCCGGAATCTGGAATTCATCCGCCAGACTGGTGATTCCCTGAAGTATACCATGGTAGGCGGCCTGCCTCTGTTTATCCATGTGGTTGTAGTAATACTGCTCCATTGTACTTCTCCTGGGGTTATTTCATACTATACTGCATCATTTCATAATGTAAGATACAGCCCTCGTAGATTTCTATCGGAAGAAGCGCCCTCGCAACCAGCTTCAGTTCCTCCTCCGGGCGGTCGATTCTCTGCAGATGTGCATAATCTCCATCAATCTGTTTCACTTCATAATCACATTTTAACATCGGTATTTTCCTTTCTCGTAATCTTGATTTTGTTACATTCTTAATTTCTTCCTGAATTCTCTCAAGGTATCCTTTTTCTGAAAGATAAACATCCCTGCTAAAGTCAGAAAACTGATACCTGTGCACAGTACAGACGGCAGCGTATAATGCACGATTCCTGTCCAGATAAGGATTGCCGGTATGCATCCGATCATCGCTGCCTGCAACAGATAATACAGGTATTCTTCTGTTTCCAGGTGGCTGACTCCGGCAATTACAGGGATCGAACCCAGAACTGTCAGCGTCCCAAACGGAAAGACAAAATCAATCGACCATCCCTTCCATCCGGTAAAATGATCCCACAAAACACATAAAATAGTTATGATCAGAAGCTGCCAGGTCAGATTTTTCAGTATATTTCTTCGCTTGAAATATGCCACATTTACGACCAGCCATGCACAGGCACATCCTGCTGCCGCGAACCAGAACCAGTTCAGCGTTTCCAGCATAAGATAATTGATCATGCCACAGATCACTGCCACCGCAAGGCACAGAAACGTAAAAGTCTGCAAAATTTTTATTTCTTCTTTTTTATTCTGTTCACCGCATCCGGGGAAATCATTTTTCTCTTCTTTATATGGAATCTCCTCTTCACGAAGCATACGCATAAAGTTTTTCTGAATGCTGTCATCCGGTATCTTGGACGTAAATCCAAGCACCATCTGGTCCTCATAAGAACAGGAACAAAGCTGCAGGGAATTCGTACTTGCAAAGATTCCAAACCGATCGATATATGCTTTGTACTCCTCCGGAAATCTCAGGATTCCTATATTTGAATAAACCGCTGTTACGCTTCTGCTACCCAGATTGGCACCTGCCATCATGAAATATTTCTTGATCTCCAACGGAACCGCACGCACCAGAGGATTCTTCTCCAAACGTACATAACCATTCATATCCATGACAACTTTTTCTTTGTCCAGCTTATCTTTAAACTGATTTTTTACAGATTCCAGCACATCCTGAAATACCGTTTCATCCGCAAAGGTATACCCAACTTCAATCCATCCAAAGAAATTCCCCATAGACTGTGATGGAAAATAGTTACGAAGATTTACCGGAATCATCAGAGCAATCGGCCTCTTCTGACGGTCCTTCGGTATCTCCTCATGTATTGAACAGAGCAGCATCGCCGTGAGAAATACAGTAATCGACACACCATAAGAACGTGCCTTCGTCAGTGTTTCTTTTACCGGTATAACAATCTCTGTAATCTGCATATCTGCATGCAGCAGTTTCTCACCTTTCAACTTCACTGCTGCCGGTTTTTTTTCTTTATTTTTCGGAATATCCGAGGAATAATACTGTGAAAAGCTGTCCTCTTCCTGTGCACCCGGAGTCGTTTCTTCTATCTGTTCAACCCACGGAAGATCTGCAGATGGGTGCGCCAGGATCAGATAATTCTGCACCAGTTCACTTAAGAAATTCATTGCTCCTGTGCCATCTGTCAGAGCATGATATACCTCAAAATTAATTCGATTTTTATAGTAGCTCACCTGAAAAAGCAACGTCTTTTGATCTGGTATATAAAGACTGCTGCAAGGCGGTCTTTTTTCTTTTTTTACGATAGCATGTATATCCCTTCTCTCCAGATAAAACCAGAACAGTCCCTTACGCAGAACCGCCTGGAACAATGGATATTTCTCCATCGTCTGATCCAGAGACTGCTGCAGGATCTCACTGTTTACTTCTTCTTTCAGCTGACAATAAAATCGAAATACCCTGGTGTCATTTTTGTCTGTGACAAGAGGAAATGCCAGTGCCGCGTTATCTAGTTTTCGCCATTTTGAATATCCTGTTTCCACGTTTTATTCGCTTCCTTTATTCAACTTTTGTTCAAAAAACGATTCATGATCTCAAAACTTTCCTGTACATGCAGAAACCGGATCCCAAGTGCAAAATATCCATGAAGCGCATCCGGAATCCTATGTATTTCCACATAATTATTTGCTTCTTTCAGACGTTTCCCATACTCTTCGCCTTCATCTCGAAGTGGGTCAAATTCCGCTGTAAGAATCAGTGTTTCCGGCATATGTGAAAGGTCTTTTTCAAGGATCGGTGCGAAGTAAGGATTCTGTCTGTCCTCAGGACTGCTCTCATATAATTTAAGATAGTCCTCCATTTTTACTGCTGTGAGAAGGTATCCTTCGCCGTTTTCCTGTACGGATTTATAAGGAGATCCTTCTGTATAGCAGTTGTTCAGTGCCGGATAGATCAGTATCTGCTTCTTCGGTATAAACTCTCCGGTATCCCGTGCTTTGAGACATACAGCCGCTGCCAGATTACCCCCGGCACTGTCGCCAATGATCGTGATCCTGTCCGGATCAGCGGGAAGGACCAGATGTCCCGTATAAAGTGCTTTTGCCGCTGCATAACAGTCTTCCAGCGGAACCGGGAAACGATATTCCGGTGCAAGGCGATACTCCACAGACATCACGATATGACCTGTAGACTGCGCCATTCTGCTGCACACGCGATCATAATTCTCCACACTTTCCGTCACCCAGCCACCACCATGAAAAAAGAGCAGCACAGGATATTTTTCTCCCTCTACAGGCTCGCCGCTCATGGCTTCCTCGCTCGGGAAATACAGCCGCACAGGCACTTCATAAGTTCCATTATATACTTTCGTATCCAGCTTTTTCACAAATATCCTCATCGCATCCAGCCTCTTGATATCTGCCAGCCGTCGCGATGCCTCCACCTCTATATTTCCATAGGATAATGCGTGCAGAATTGTCTGCATTGTCTTTGAAATCAAATGTTTACTCCTTGTCTGTATAGATTAATTCCGTCCTTTGAGTTTCTTTTTATTCAACACACTGTTATTATAGCAGAAACATCTATAGTACGAAATTGCAAAATAATTTTCTCTGATTTTTCATAAAAAAAACCAACGGTAAACCGCTGGTTTTTTTATGAAAAATTAAAGAAAATTATTTATTTCTTCCGCAGCATTTCTTATATTTTTTGCCACTTCCACACGGACATGGATCATTCGGGTAAATTTTCTTTTTCGGCTGCATATTTACTATATTGTTTGTCGGAAGATTTCCCATCGGAACAAAAGACTGCATTGCCGGTGCTACCGGTGTTGTCTTCTGCTCAGATACACGGTTGATCTCATTTGGCGTATATCCACGGAAATCAAGCATTCTTGTGTTATTGTTTACTTCCATCATAATTGGAGCAAAACGTTCCATCTGGCGATCAGAATCAAAAACAATATCACGTTTATTGAATTCTTCCATGATATCAGAAAGCATTCCGTCCATAGAAAACTCTTTGTACACAATGTAAAGAAGTTCTTCTGTCTTTTCTTCCTCAAGATGGAGTTCATCTCTCAGGAAGGACGATAATTTGCGATAAGAAACATCCTGAGAAGGATATCCATGTTTTGCATAATCCAGAATTTCATCTACTGTCGGAATATAGAAATCTCTTTCTCCCTGAAATTCTTCAATTCTCTCATAAAGATTATCCTGTAACACAGCTTTCCAGATCAGTTTATCTCCTTTTACGATACACATACCATCTTTTTCAGCAAGTTCGTTCAGAATATCCATAAATTCTTCATAGCTCACTCTGAAGCCATCACGTTTACGGTACATGCGATACACGATCTTAAGCGGCGCGATTGCATAAATCAGTCCCATCATACTTTCACAGGAACGCATCCAGCTGAGTTTGCGGCATTTTTCCTGTAATTCAGGGGTATTCACCTGTTTATAAACAGAAATTACCTCCTGCGGCACTTCTGCATGATTATCACTATAAGCTACGATATATCCTTTATTACTGAACCATTCCAGTTCTTTCCAGTCTTTATGAGTAGCCGGAAAACATTTTCTCTCAGTTGCACGATCAAATGCTTCAATTTCCCATTCATCTGCCTGAAGAAAAATCTCCTTCATGATTTCCGGATTCAAAACTTTTTCTGTAATGTTTTCTGCAAGTTCTTCTTTACTTAAACCATCAATTTCAATATCCAGCTCAATTGCACTGGCAATAAGATCTTCCTTATTATAAGAATTCAGGTAATCTCTGACTTTTGGATTTCTACTGAACGAATTTTCCTGCTGTTCAGGTCCCATCTTCTTTTCCATTTCGGCAACCTTTTTGGCAACTATATCAGCAATTCCAAGAGCACCATATTTCTTTTCCAGCTCTGTATTCTTCGTCTGCATATCTGCTGTCCAGAAATCATCTTCTGCACTTCTGGTTTCTTTAAGAATCTCAGGAGTTCCTGCTTTTTCTTCATCTGTTATTTTCTTTTCAATATCAGTACGATATTCCGGAAGCTCCATTCCTTTTACTCTGAAAGTAAACCATGCCTCTGTATCCAGAAGTTCTGCTATCTGTCTGCCTTTTGCTTCTGCATATTCATAACTGCCTTTTGTAGCCTCTACAGTCTGTGCCTCCAGGTTCTGCAGTCTGAGTTTTTTCTGGAAAAATTCAAATTCATAGTTCTCAGTGTCTGCATATTCCAGAATGTCTTCCAACATTGCAGCAAGTTTCGCAAAGTCTGTGTCTGCCGGTACCAGACAGCGTCTCCATACCGGAGGTTTTGTTCCTTTTCTTGTAATTTTTAACTGATAGAATTCCATATGTTCACCCTTTATATGCTTGTTTTTAGAAAACATAAAAGCCGGAACAGATTTTGTCCGCTCCGGCTTCATTATCGTATCTTCAAAACCACATACATGTTGACAACCAACCGAATCAATTCCGACCATGCTTTCTTGGTCAAACCCTCACCCTATTAGTAGCAGTCAGCTCCATGTGTTACCACACTTCCACCTCTGCCCTATCGACCTCGTCGTCTTCAAGGGGGTTTACTCCTTTCGGATGGGATATCTCATCTTGAGGGGGGCTTCACGCTTAGATGCCTTCAGCGTTTATC
>ERZ857922.717-NODE-717-length-47327-cov-93.352598_pt1 | contig 47327 bp, 39 predicted proteins | sample MGYA00519579_ERZ857922 | MGnify/ENA primary metagenome ERZ857922 (study PRJEB31778, sample SAMEA3449375) | human gut metagenome | biome: human gut; feature: human-associated habitat; material: faeces | place: United Kingdom | collected 2010/2012 ... | reverse complement strand
GGGCTTTGCCCACACCCACGACCTTTGAAAAGGTCGACCAAACTTTTATAATTGACTGGCTAAACTGTGAGTTAAACAATAATTTATCTAAATGAATATTATTTTCAAAACTGAAAATAATAATATCGGTGATGAAAAATGTATAAAGATATGCCGTTAGGCTTTGTAAATGCACTTGCAAAAAATGAAAGCGCAATGCAAAAATTTGCTCAAATGGAAAAAGGCGAAAAAGAAATCGTGCTTGAAAAAGCGCACAATGTTTCATCCAAACAGGAAATGCAAAACCTCATCAACAGCATAGGCTCATAACTAAAGACGGTCTTTCGACCGTCTTTTTTCTTTAAAATAATTTACAAATTTGAACTGTTATCAAAGCGTTTTCGTAAAAGTTTTAAAGCCTTGGTTTCAATTCTGCTTACATACGAACGGGAAATATTCAGTTTCTGTGCAATCTTTTTCTGCGTAAGCGGCTCGCTCCCGTCAAGTCCGTAGCGCATAACAATTATCATTTTTTCCCTTGGTGAAAGTTCTTCGTTAATAAACTGACTGAGCTTTTTACTGTTGAGTTGAAAATCAATCTGCTCAAGTATATTGTCATCAACCGCCATTATATCAAGCAAAGTCAGCGGATTTCCGTCCTTATCGCTGTCAATCGCTTCATTGAGTGAAATATCCTGCGCCGTCTTTTTAGCATTACGGAAATGCATTAATATTTCATTCTCGATACATCGTGACGCATAACTTGAAAGCTTAATTTTTTTGCTTATGTCATAGGTATTTATCGCTTTTATAAGTCCGATAGTGCCGATTGACACAAGATCATCTTGTTCACTCTGATTGCCGTAATATTTTTTTATAATGTGTGCCACAAGCCTTAAATTATGTTCAACAAGAATATTTCTCGCCTCTATATCCCCTTTTGCACTCCGCACAAGATACTCGTGCTCCTCTTTTTCAGAAAGAGGTTTTGGAAAAGAGCCGTTTCCGCAGATATGAAGAATAAAAAAGCAAAGGTACTGCCCCAGAAAATTAATTAATTCAATCAAAAAATCACCCCTGACAATGCATATAATCGGATTTATACCTAATTATAAGTATTCAGTCAGGAGTGAGATTTTGCTTGTACCCACCTAAATATCGTAAGAAATAATTTTTTTATTCTTAATTACAATTTCTTTGTTGCAAATTTTTTTTGCCGCCATTTTATGAGAAATCAAAATACAAGTTTTATCTTTGAGTGTTTTAAGATTTTTAAGCAGTTGAACTTCTGTTTCGGCGTCAAGTGCCGAGGTTGCCTCATCAAAAATAATAATCGGAGAATTACAGTAAACCGCTCTCGCAATCGCAATTCTTTGTATCTGACCCTCCGACAAGCCCTTTCCGTTCTCACCCACGACAGTATCAAGTCCATTTGGCAATCTGTTTATAAAATCATAAGCGCAGGCAATTTTCGCAGAGTCAATAATTCTTTCGTCATCGGGATTATTCGACACAAATGCAATGTTATCTCTGATTGTACCCGAAAGCAGAAAATTACCTTGCGGTACATACGAAAACATACATCTTATATTTTTATCGACAAACACATTTTCTCCGTTTGAAAGTGAAAGATAAATCTCGCCTTTATCGGGTGAAATTACATTAAGCAAAAGCTTTGTAAGCGTACTTTTGCCTATTCCCGAAATTCCCGCAAGCAATGCAAAATCACCTTTTTTTAGCACAAGACTTGTATTTTCAAGCACATTTTCCCTGCCGTAGCTGAAAGTAATATTATCAAAAACTATTTTTTCTGTCTTATCATACAGCTTTTCGGTATCAATTGCAGAATTATTTACCACATCTTCATTATCGAGATTTTCAATATCCATAAGTCGCTCCGCACTTGCAAGAGCAGAATAATATGACGGCAAAATGCTGCTGATACCACGAACAGGGCCTTGAATTTGCGACACAAGCGCAAGCATAGAAGTCAATACACCGTATGTAATGGTATGGTCGCTGATTGCAAAAGCACCCCAAATTAAAGCATACATATATCCGAGGGCAAATATAAAAGAAAATCCGGTTGTGGCAACTATAGAGATATAATTTCTTATTCGTTTTATTTTAAAATTATTCTGTTGCAAATTCATAGCATTTTCAGACACCTTATTTTCAGCGCCAAAAACTTTTACCACAAGCAGACTTGAAAAAATCTCCTGAAAAAACGATCTTGTCTTACCGTCAGATTCCTGTACCGCCTTATGCAATGTTTTCATTTTTGACTTAAAAAGCAGCACAACAACAAACATCAGCGCACCGCCGAAAACAAAAACAAGGCTGAAAGTTTTATCAATAGCAAACAGTACAACAAAAACACCAACCAATTTTACGATAAAATACACCATATTCGGCACAATAGAAATAATCGAACTGACTAAAACCGACACATCGCTTGTTATTCTGTTAAGTAGTTCGCCGGTGTGTATGCTTGAAATCTCATTATATTTTTTTCTAATAATATTATCGAAAATATCTTGTTTTATAGAAATTTCAAGTTTTGACGATACATTGAAAGTCAGCACCTTACTTATAATTCTTATGACAAGCTGTGCGATCGTAAGTGAAATAAGTATAATTGCGAAATACACAATTCCGCCGACATCAGAGTTAACCGCCGAATCCACAATACCCCTCGACAAAGTAGCGACCGCAACACCGAGATATGCCATTCCGCCGAAAATAACAGACATAATTATAATACCGAAAACCTGTGGTTTGGCTTTTTTTACTATCCACTTATTGGTTTCGGAATCAAGTATTTTTTTCAGCTTTTCCATAGCTATCTCCTGTCAGTAAAAATTTTTCGCAAATTTCCGCCGATTCAATATTCATATTGCATTTTAGCAAATAGAAATAATTTTCCTTAATCAACTTATCAGCCGTATTTAACATATATCCCGCATATTCATCATCAAGAGAAAATTTAATCGTATTTTTATATATTCTTGAAAAAATACTTTTTTTGTCAAGGACTTCAATACTGTTCTTCTCTGCCCTTTCAAGAAAAATAATGCCGCCAAGTTTTGCACGGATATTTTTATTTATGCCCGTTCCACCGTCAAAAGGCGAACCGTATACATACCAATCATTGTCAATAAATCTGATAATCGGTTTATCATCATTGATTATCTGTACATTTTCAGCGCCGAATTTTTTTATCCACAGTTTTGTGTGCGTTGACTTGCCCACTCCCGAATCGGCAGAAAAAAGATACGCTTTGCCTTTATAAAAGATTGCAGACGAATGGAGAAATATTGCATTATATTTCAGAACTTTTTTATTGAAAACATCTGACATAAAAATACATTCCAATTCACCGATAGAAAAGAGCATATTCTCGTTGTATTTTTCACGCAGAAAATCTTCTTTGACTGCAAGTTTAATTTGAACAGGTTCATTGCCTGTATATAAATAATCTTCTGCGATACTTTCAAAGTAGCGAAACTTAGGTTTTATATCAGTTATAATATCAGCAATTTTGTAAATCGGCATAACATCACCAAAATATATTATATTACAAAAAAGGAAAATACGCAACAAAAAAGCACAGATGTTGCCACCTGTGCTTAAGTTTAATAATTTAGTTTTGACCGTGAGCGATAAATGTCTGAATTGCTGTAGCATCAATTACATCAATAATTCTGTCTTTGTTAAAGTCGGCAACCTTAACAGCGTCATCCGTTAATACAGACTCACCTGCAATGTAACGCTGTAGAAGTGTTACATCATTAACATCTATCTTGCCGTCAAGATTAACATCGCCGTACAAAGTTTTTTTGTCAAGTGCAACAAAGTTAATTCCGTTTTCTTCTGCATAAGTTTGAGCATAAGAATTTGTATAACCGAAAATTGTAAGTTTATCGCAATTCAAAAATGCTTTGTCAGAAATATTTTTAACTGTTTTCGGAATAACGACTTTTTCAAGAGAGGTACAGCCTGCAAATGAAAAATCCGAAATTGTACCGACAGAATTAGGAACGGTAAACTCTGTTAAAGAAGTGCAGTTCTGAAAAACCTGTCCGTTAATTACAGAAATATTAGAGCTGATGTTAATATCAGTCAAAGAAGTACAACCCATAAATGAAGCGAAACCGATTTTATCAAGTGTACTCGGAATATTGACTGATTTTAAAGAGGTACAGCCCGCAAACGAAAACTCGCCTATAGCGTCGATTGCCTTAGCGTTTGCAAATGATACAGATTCAATATCTTTATTATTCGTAAAAGCAGAATCGGCAATTTCCAATACGGTAAAGGAAGAAAGTTTGTTTGGAACTGACACATTTTTATCAGTGCCTGTATATCCGTAAATTCTACAATTGAAATCGCTTGTCGGCAAATATTTAAAACCGCTTTCTTCAAAAAAAGTTGCAGCATTTGCAGATACAACAGCAGACATTGTGAATATTAATACAAGCATAACACTTGCAATTCTTACGAATTTTTTAGTTTTCATAACAAATTACCATTCTACATCAGCACCATCAGTAGCAATAACATCAGGGTTGCTCTGTTTAATTCTTTGCAATTCAACATCATCATTCTCACTGTCAGCGAGAATATTCTCAAATGAGAATTTAGTTACTTCAACTTCAGGTGAAGAATAAAACTTTTTGTTTTTCATTCAAATACCTCCATAAGTATTTTAACGGCAAGGCAGATTTTACTCTGCCCTGCCAAAAATTCAAATCATCAAACTGTGGCGTCAGGACCTAAGTTGATGTTTGCTAAGTCAGAAGTAATATATGTAAGGTTACCGATATCATACATATTCATATAAACAGGATCACTTAAGTAAATCTTTCCTGAAACTGTATCATAAATATATGAGTAAACCTTCATAACATTCTGCTGTGATGTTTCACTGTTCTTGAATCTTAAATAATACTCAATTCTGTTCTTTACAGAAATATTAGAGTTATTAATCTCATATTTGTAAACATTTCTTTCAGCACCGTCCATTGTGTAAGTGCCTACCTTACCGTTTGCAGTTGCAGCCTTTACCAAATTGCCAATAGCATCTTTATTAGAAGTTGTTTCATAAGACTTGAGATCATTAATATCGTTATATTTTGCAACGACTTCAAAGGTAACTCCAACCTTGATATTAGCATTATTCTTGATGAGTTCCTGATCCTTATCAAAGCTGAGTGCAAAGTCTGTGTAGAGGTAATCAGTCTTTGAACCGTCTACATTAAGACTACCGTCACCCTTGACACCGTTAGCATTTGTCCACTGGTTTCTGGTGTATTCAAGAAATCTGATGCTTGCCTGAGCCTCTTTAATATCGTCCTTAGCAAATCTGCCTGCATAAACAGGAACTATATAATAATTCTGATAGCTGATGTAGTTATATTCCTTAGAATATGACTTAGCAATAAGCTTATCATAACCGTTAAGAGTTGTAAGAGCAGTTAATCTCTTTGACATATCAGCATTAGGAGTACCTGACATATAAGTTGCTACTGCGTTGCTGTAATTTTGAGCCGCATCTAAGTTATCAAAGATTGCCCAGAAGCTGAAATCGTACTTGGTAGCACCATTATAATCATATTGAGCCGGGAAATCAGTTGTACCTGTCTTGTAGAGATAATCACCGTTTGAAACAGCCAATTCGCCATACTTAACAGTTTCAGGTTTTGTCCATCCACCGTCAACAGCAAGAGCTGTAATTGTAAGATCTGGAGATTTAGTAGTAGCATCAACAGTAGCGATATAGCCGTTGATTACTGCATGATCAATATCCCACTTAATCTCATTTCTGAAGTTAGATACAAACGGAGCTTTCTTTGTGATGAATGCTTTGCTAAGCTGTTCTTTTGGAAGACCGGCAGCTACATTCTCAGCCCACATTTCCTCTAACTCAATACCTGATACTTTATCCTTAATAACATAACTCTGTTTACCGTCAAGTCTTGTTTCATAAGTGTAAGTAATCGTGTATTCGAGTGGATTTGATTTGATATTTGAATAGAACGGAATGTTTGACTTGATAAGTCTGTATGAAGTATTATGATCAACATCTTCATATGATTCAAACAATTCCTTAATTGTTTTACTAACCTCGTAAGTCTTTTCGCCTGTGCCTGTTACACCTGAATTGTAATGTTCCTCGTTACTGTTATAGAAATCTTCAACAGTATCATTACCGTAAGGAACAGTTCTAAGTGTAGCCTTAATGCTGTATTCGCTTGTATAGACAACATATCTTGCAGGAACTACAAGGTTACCTGAAGTTTCGGCAATAGACGCCTTAACATTACCTTTGCTGTCTACGATGTCTGCCTTAATGAAAGTTTTGCCATCTGCAGAGCCTGTAAGCAATGTGTGTGAAAGTGTTAATGTGCCGCTTGGAGTTGGAATAAAGCGAGCAATATAAGTTGCGTTGTTTGTCATTGGGAAGTCAGCATCGGACTCATTAGTAATGAATGAATAACCGTCAGAAGTCTTAAGGTACCAGCCAATGAAATAGTAGTTAGCATCGACATCTGTTTGAGCATGAACACTGAAGTTACCGCCGTCGACTATACCCTGACAAGTTGTCTTGCCGTTGGAATCAGCATTTGTAAAGTAAGCCTGAGCTTTAGTATTTACACCAACATTGCTGCCTTCAACAAATGCATCTTCAACAAACGGAGAAGTACCGTCTGCTTTGTACTCAATCTTAACATTAGCGGAAATCTTCTGAGCTTTCTTAGAGAAATACCAACGGCCGTCAGCACGAGTACCATTATCAGGACCTTGGAATATTGACTTTTCATATGCAATCTTTACAGGTAAACCGGCATGTGACTTAAGTTTTTTATAAGCTGCCTGATAAGTAGAGTCAACCTTGGTCTCATCAATAAGGCTAGAACAGTTGATTGTAGTAATGTATGTACCGTCTTTGTCATATACTGACCACTCGGTAGCATATTTACCAATATTTTTAATTTCCTTATAACCGTTAGATATTACTGTAAGATAATTGCTGTCATAAGTAGCAGTCCAATCTTTTGAAAGAATATTTCCAAAGATGTCAACGATATTACCATAGTAATCCTTAAGCGGTTCAAGCTCGTTCTTATTATAAGTAGAGCTGCTTAAACCTGCCTGTGAAGGCTTGTTATCTGTTGTAGTTCTGTAACGGAAATCGAAGATAATATTATCTACATCATTAGTTTCAGAAAGCTTGTAGAAGTCGTCATAGTCATAAGTCTGGCAGTTATCATTAATCTGGTCTTTAAAATTACCACTATGGATACTATCCCAGATATAGTTGTTCAATGTAATACCCTTAACAAAATTATCTTTATTACCGTTAAGGTATTTAGGAATCTGCATTGAATATTTACCACCCTCGTATACCAAAGGCTGACCGGGATAACCGCCAAGCGCATTCTTATTAGGAGAATTATATTCGCCTTCTAATACGCCATCTACGTATTTTTGTTCATCTACACCGTTTGTGTACCAAGCCTGAACAGCAACTGTGTTGCCCCACTTTTTCTGTACTGTTTCGTCAAAGCCCTCTACATAGAAAGTTACTGTATCAGTATCATCAATGTAGTAGTAAATAGGTGTGATTTCGATAAACTTATCTGTGCAATCCTCAGGAATTGTGTATTCAAATGAATATACGCCGTCAGCATTAGCCTTTGAGCTGTCAATAATTCCGTAAGAATAGCCGTTCACACAGAATGCTTTTACATAGTACTTGCTTCTGTAATCCTTATCAATTGTAGTTGTAACTGTAATTGTTGAGCCTAACTTTGCGTAGCCTTCTTCATAATAATCAGCAGATTTCTTCTTAGTTACATCATCGCCTGTGTAAGAAATTACAGTATCTGCCATATCAGCATACTTCTGATATGCAGTTCTGACAGTACCGTCTTTAGCATATACTTTAACTCTCGAAGAAACTGTGCCTGTAGCATCAGGAATAATCTCATAAGTTGTAGCCTTTGTAGAGTCAGTTGAACTCTCAACAATGTCAGTACCTTTGTAGTAACCGAGGTTAACCTTTACGCTTGAAATAGTATCTGCATAATCTTCAAGTACTCTAAATCTTGCGAAAGCTGTATTTACATAAGAAGATTCATCGTGCTTAGGCAATCCCCATCGGCTATCGCCGCAGTCAAAATACTTTGTATTAGCTTCATTAGCAACAGCTTTGGAATTATTGTAATTATCATACGCATATTCCCATGATGTTGACTTACCTACTGAATCAGAAATCGTAAAACAATATGTTTTAGAGGAGTCAAAGTGTTCACTGTCAAAGTAAGCATACACCTGTCCATCTGCGTCACGGTAAAGATTGAGATACTGAGTGAATTTACTCGGGTCTGAAGTGCTGTCGCTGTAAATGAGGTAAAGATTCGGAATCACTGTACCTGTAGCTTCAGCAAACTTTGCAAATACATCAGTTTCTTTTGTAAGTTTAAATGTGTATGTTGTATTTGTTGAAAGGCAATCACTTGTACCGTTGATATCTGAGTACCAACCTTTAAATACATAACCTTCTTTAGCAACAGCATTAAATGTTACCTCTGTACCATACGGATATGTGCCTTCAACTATAGAAGTGCCATTGCTCGAACAGCTGAAAGTACCCATTGTATCACTACTGCCTGTTGCATAGCCAAAGCCTAAACGGCAATCCGGTTTTTGTGCAAATGTAGCAGAAACAGTTACATTGCTTGCAGGCATTGTGTAAGTATGTGTTGATTCGTTAGTAGCCGCAACACTCTTACCTTCAGCATCTGTTACAGTAATAGTATCAAGCTCATAACCGTCATTCGGTGTGGCTGTTACTGTAAATGTCTTGCCTGCCGCAAGTGAGGTTGCAGAAGGAGTAACTGTACCGTTTGTGATATTTTTATCAACAGCTACAGTGTATTTCTGTGTTGTTGGCTCTGCACTGATTATTAATTTTTTACCAGTAGAATCTGTAGAATCTAATGTAATTGTGATATTAGATTCTTCTTTAGTTGTAATTTGAATATTGTGATACTCTCCGTCAACATCAGAAACTGTACAATTTTCGTCTGTACATGTAACGGATTTAAAATCATTATAACCATGCCAAGTGCTTGAGCCTTCTATGATTTTAAACTTATAAGTACCGGCAGCTTTTTTGTCATAAGTAATTGAATACTTTTCAGTTGTTTCATCATATGACATTTTATCCTCAGCTTGTTCTGGAGTCCATGCCGAACCATTAACAAGCCTATCCTCACCGGCAACATAGTAAGGTGTAACTGTTATAGGTTGATCTCCTTCAGTAACAGTTAAATAGTTATTTTTTTGTTTTGAATTAACGGTAAATGTAACTTTACCTGTACCTGTGCTTGACACAGTATATTTCATAGGTTCAGGTTTACCCCAAGTAAGTTGATACTCAGTACCTGCCACAACTATGTTACCGGTTGAATTCTTATTTAGTTTATTATTTTCATAAGCATCGGTTCTAAATTCAACTGTTGTACCTTTATAAGCAGAAAGGTCATAAGTAATAGAACCGCCATCAGCACCACCAAATGGGATTTCAGTCCAGTTATTGAATGAGCCGCTTAAAACCCAATTGTTGATAGCCGCATTCGAAGTAACCATACCGACAAGCATAGTCGAAAGCATCATCATAACAGCAAGCACAATAGAAATCGACTGTTAGCCAATACGCTTGAAATTCGTTTTCATTTTTATTACCTCCATTAAAAAATTGAAACATATGAGCCGAATAAGTCTGTACCGTCCGAGAGGGAAGTTTTGCTTTGACGGCGACCGCTTTTACCGACTGACCTTCGGTGAATTTGCTGTATTCGGCAGTCAGACCATATACTAACCCATAATTTTACTCTTTTATATTATAACATTTTTAGGTTTTTATTTCAATATTTTTTTGATGTTTTGTCGATTTTGACATTTCTTTATTAATTATATACAAAACAAATATATAATTATTGTGCAATAATAATATTTTAAATTACTTCAAAGAATAATAATTTTATAAATTTTTTATAATAAAAAAATTTTTGCTGTCAATATGCATAATTTGCATTGGTTTTGCAGTTATTTATTATAACCGCACTTTTTTAGCAATATTTTTCACAATAAAGCATTATAACAAAAGAAAAAGCCTTGCCGAAATCGACAAGACTTTTTAAAATTATGGCGGAGAGAAGGGGATTCGAACCCCTGGTACGGTGATTACCGTACACATGATTTCCAATCATGCTCCTTCGGCCAGCTCGGACATCTCTCCAAAGACAATGCCTATTATATCAAATACGCAAAGGAAAATCAAGACTTTTTTTAAAATTAATAATACTTATTATTCGCTTTCCTTTAATACCTTGTTAATATAGTTAAGCACACGCTTTTTGTCTGCGCTCCACAAGGGGGCTACAAGTATTTTTTTATCTCCGTCACCCGTAAGCCTGTGAATTACGGTTGTTTTTGGGATAACTCTAAGGCATTTTACGAGTATATCCGCATATCGCTCGAGCGACAGAACGGGCACATTGCCCTTTTCGTATTCATCGCATAAGTCGGTATCCTTTAATATGTGCAAAAGCTGTAACTTAATTCCGTCGGAACATTTGCCCGCATATTCAGCACTCTGCACTATCATATCTTCCGTTTCGTTAGGCAAACCGATTATAATGTGCGTTATTACGCTTATGCCCTCCTTGTGCAGGCGCTTAACCGCATCATCATACACGCTTAAGTCATATCCACGGCGAATATAGTCTGCCGTGCTTTTATGAACTGTCTGCAAGCCGAGTTCCACCCACACGGGCTTTATTTTATTAAGTCTTGAGAGCAAATTTACGGTTTTGTCAGGCAGGCAGTCGGGACGGGTAGCGACCGACAAAGCGACAATTTCATCGGGTTCTATAGCCTCGGTGAAAATTTTTTCGAGATACTCAACAGGCGCATAGGTATTTGTAAACGGCTGAAAGTAAGCAATAAATTTTTTACAATCGGTTTTTCTACCGATTCTCTCTTTAGCCTCCCGAATTTGCTCGGTTATGCTGTGGTTTCTGTCAGCGGAAAATTCTCCCGAACCTCCCCTACTGCAAAAAATACACCCCCGTGTGTCTATTTTGCCGTCACGGTTAGGGCAAGTCATACCGCCGTCAAGAGAAATTTTATATACCTTTTCGCCAAAGGTGTTTTTTAAATATTCGTTTAGAGAATAATAATACATAACTGCTCCGTTTTCGGTAAAATGCAAAATGACCGACTGTGTCGGTCATTGCTTTGGTTAGAAAATTTAGAAGAGGAAAATCTATGAAAACTTCTTGTTAACTTTATTGTGCTTATATAATAACCTGCTTTTGTGACGATTATATGAATAGAAGTACAAAAAAATGTGAAACTTTGTGTGATTTTTTAAAAATCTTAATTACAGCTTAGAATACAGCTTGATATTCTCAAGAAATTTTGCTGAAATTTCGTCTTCAAGTTTTTCAAATTCTTTGTCAATGCCGCCGTTAAAAATTACTTAATATGAATTTGCAATGCGAATTGTAAATATAAACATAGTTTATCTAAATAATTCCATATCAGAATTATATAAATCCTCTCTCGTAATATCAGCGTAAAATTCTTCACCCGCAGCATTTTCCAAAGCCTTGATAATAAGGTTCGGATTTGCGTTGTCGGTACTGCCTGCGGAAAGTACAATTTCAAGCTCGGCAAAATCACATTTTTCCGATAAAGAATAATTTTTAATACTTTTCTTTAAATCAACAGTCTTGTAACCCGACTTTGACTTCTTTTCAAGCATAATTTCTTCGCTTTCCAAAAGTTCTTTCAGTGCGGTATATACTTTATCAGAGTTAAGATTATCACTGCTGATTTTCATATTAAACCTTGCATACGCAATTTTTCCGGCTTTCATAATCGGCTCTGTAACCGCAAAAACTCTTATGCCCTGCGGCAGGCAGGCATTAAGATTGTTGATTAATTCTTCATCGGAAATATCTTCAATCAATTTTATATCCATACACTCGTTAATTCCTCTGAATCCGAGTGAAAGCGGCAGAGGAAAAGTTGCGAACGGGTGCGGATTAAATCCCTCAGTATGCCATATCGGAGCTTTGCTCTTGTGCAATGCTCTTAACATACAGCGGTTAAGGTCAAGGTGCGATATATAACGGCACTCGTTATCTTTCTTAAACCAAACTCTTGCGTTTTTCAAAGCACACACCCTCCCCGTATTTTGCCGCACCGCAGTTGTTGCACTTCAAACGGCAATGCGGTGTTGTTGTATTTTCATATGCTTTTTTACATTCTTTAATAAGATAATCCTTAGTTACACCGTAGTCAAGGTGATCCCACGGAAATACCTCGTCAAACGAGCGCTGACGGTTTGCGTAGAATGTCGGGTCAATGCCGCACTCTTCAAAAATATCAAGCCATTTCTGCAAGTCAAAGCAATCGCCCCAACCGTCAAAATGAAAACCTTTTTCGCAGGCAATTTCCATTGCTTTACACAGCTTTCTGTCACCACGGGCAAATACCGCCTCAAGGTAACTTGTGTCGGCATCGTGGTAATTAAACTGAATCTTGCGGGTTGTAATGCTTTCTTTGATATGCTGTTGTTTAGCGTGCAAAGTAGGGATTGTGTCCTGTCCGTGCCACTGGAACGGCGTAAACGGTTTTGGCACAAATGATGACGCAGAAACTGTTACTCTTACACCCTTTCCCTTTGGCTTATTCGGGCAATTATAATAAGTATCGACTACAGCCTGTCCGAGGTCGGCAATTGCCTTTACATCGTCCATTGTTTCTGTAGGCAACCCGATCATAAAGTACAGTTTTACAGTAGTCCAACCGCCTGCAAAAGCTGTTGCGCAGGTCTGCATAAGCTCATCATGCTGAACATTTTTATTGATAACATCACGCATACGCTGACTTCCCGCCTCGGGCGCAAATGTAAGTCCGCTTTTACGCACTGTTTTGATTTTATTCATAATATCGTCAGTAAAACCGTCAACTCGCAATGACGGCAGAGAAATACTGACTTTTTCGTCCTTACTCCACTCATTGAGTTTTGTAAGCAACGGCACAATCTGTGTGTAGTCGCTTGAACTCAGCGAAGAAAGCGACACTTCGTCATAACCCGTATTCTCACACAATGCTCTGCACTGCTTATTGATAACTTCGGGAGATTTTTCTCTTACGGGGCGATAAATAAATCCTGCCTGACAAAAACGACAGCCACGAATACATCCACGGAAAATCTCCTGCACCGCTCTGTCATGCACAATTTCCACAAGCGGAACTACGAAATTATCGGGATAATAGCTTTCGTCCATTTTCTTCATAAGGCGCTTGTGAACAACAGACGGAGCGTTATGTTTAGGAATATACCGTTTAATTGTGCCGTCCTCGTTGTACTCAACATCATAAAGCGACGGCACATACACGCCCTCTATCTGTGCACATTCAATGAGAAACTGCTCTCTTGACTTACCCTCTGCTCTGCACTTTCTGTAAAGCTCCATTACCTCAAGGTCAACCTCTTCGCCCTCACCTATGAAGAAAAGGTCGATAAAATCCGCAATCGGCTCGGGGTTGCAGGTGCAAGGGCCGCCTGCCACAACAATCTGCTTTAAACCCGTACGCTCACAGGATTTAATCGGCACACCCGAAAGCTTAAGCATATTGAGCACATTTGAAAAACTAAGCTCATACTGCAATGTAAAACCGATAAAATCAAAATCCGACACAGGGTCGCCGCTCTCAAGTGCATAAAGCGGAATATTATTTTTAATCATTTCTTCTTCCATATCAATCCACGGCGCAAAAACTCTTTCACACCATATATACGGAATTGAATTAAACAAACTGTATAGAATTTTCATTCCGAGATGCGACATTCCCACTTCGTAGGTATCAGGAAAGCAGAAAGCAAACCTCACATCAACATCTTTTTTATTTTTTACAACTGCGTTAAGCTCTCCGCCAACATATCTGCCCGGCTTTTGAACCTTTAGCAAAAGTTTTTCTACTTCCTTGCTGACCATTGTATTACCTCCGTCAGAAATACCTGTTATTTTTAAAAATTAATGAAAGTATAATATAACCGCATACAAACAACAGCGAAAAATTATAATCCGAATTAAAAAGTATTATAAATCCCAGCACCGCTATCGGAAATAATGCGATGAAAGTTATGATATTTACTGTCTTTTCCGCAGTATGACCCGTAAATCTGCGGCTAAGCAAAATATACAATAGCTGCCCGCCGTCAAACGACATTACAGGCAGTAAATTTAAAAGACAGAGCGACAGATTTACATAAGCAAATTTTAATAAATCTGTTCCACTACATAAGTATATCAGAAAAATAATAATAAAACAAATAAAATTAGCAAACGGTCCGAAAAAAACTATAAGAAAATTCTGTAAATCACCTCTTTGCTGTCGGCTTTCGTCATTTATTGCAATTTCAAACAAAGAAATTCTTATTTTCTTCGGTTTGCTGCCGAAAATCAGCATCATTAAAAGATGCCCCGATTCGTGAATGACCACCGCAAAACTGCACATTACAAATCCGCCGAATATATCAAGTATAATACAAACGGCAATCAGGCAGAGCAATGTGTACGAAACACTGAATTTAATATTGAACAGTTCAAACTTCATCGTCTGTCGCAGTACCGAAAATTTCGGATAAATTGTAATCGTCGGGAGTATTTTCGGCTATAATTGATTTGTTAAGTTCGCCGTAATACCATTGACGGGCAGCAGTGTAAAAATCGCCGCCGACAGTTTTTATAACAAACGCAGCCAAAGCAAGCAATAAACATATTATAAGCTGCATCGTAACAAGGACTTGCGTATTGTGAGATTTTTTACGCTTTTGCGGCGGTAATTCTGTATTTTGAGGGCTTTCCTCTTCCGTTTCCGTATGCGCAAGAGTTGAATATTCGGGGCAAGAGGCACTCTGCCAACCGTCATCGTATGTAATTTCATTTGTAAAATTTTCTTCTGTCAAAACAACCACCTCAATGCAATATATGCACTGAGGTGGACAAAATTAACCTAACTTTTTAAAATCGCCTTTAACAAGATTTATAAAGAAACAAATTGCAATAGTAAGCGAGAAAATCTCGGCAATCGGGAATGCGTACCAAACTGCTCCGATTCCCCAAATTCTTGAGAAAATAAACGCAATCGGTAAAATAAGCACAAGCTGACGGGCAAAAGACATAATAAGACTTCTCATTCCCTTGCCGACTGCCTGGAACAAGGTGGTAAAGATAATACCCGCTGCGGCAGGAATAAAGCAAAGACTTATAATTCGGAACGCAGGCACGCCGATCTTCATAAGTTCCTCTGTGCCGCCGAACATTGAAATAAGCTGTTCCGGGATTATCCACATTGCCAATGTGCCTAAAGTCATAATAATTACGCCAATTATAATACCACGCTTGAGTGCGGAATATACACGCTTGCGGTTTCTTGCGCCGTAGTTGTAACCGATAATCGGCATAACGCCCTGGTTAAGTCCAAAGCAAGGCATAAACACAAAGCTCTGCAATTTATAATAAACACCGAGAACCGTTACCGAAGCCTCGGAAGCGGCAAGAATACCGTTAAGTCCGACAATCATAATCGAACCTATCGACTGCATAATAATAGACGGGAAACCAACGGCATATATATTTTTTACAGTCTTCATACTGAATTTAAATTTTCTGAATGTAATTTTAATTAAATGAGATTTCAAGAAAATTATCAGAAGTGCAAAAATCATACTGCAAAACTGACCGAATACCGTTGCAACAGCTGCTCCTGTAACACCGAGTTCTGGGAACGGACCTATACCGAAAATCAAGAGCGGGTCAAAAATAATATTAATTACCGCTCCCGTGAGCTGAAACAACATTGGAAAAATCATATTGCCCGTAGCCTGCAAAGTTTTTTCGATTGTAACTTCTATAATCGTAAAGAGCGAAAAGCAGAGAACCACTGTAAGGTACTGTGTACCGTATTCTATGATATTTTCGTTGGTTGTATAAAGCATCATAAAAGGTCTTGAAATCACAATACCGAGGACAAGAAATATTGCGTAGCTGAAAAAACTTAACAGCAGACCGTGGGTTGCAACCTCGTTTGCCTCTTTAAAATTCTTTTCGCCAAATCGTCTTGAAACAAGCGAGTTAATACCGACGCCCGTACCGACCGCTACAGCAATCAAAAGCATCTGCAACGGATAAGCAAGTGAAGTGGCATTAAGTCCTTCCTGACTGTACTGTCCGATAAAAATACTGTCAACTACATTATACATTGCCATAATTGTCATTGAAAAAATTGCAGGCAACGACATAGTAAGTATCAGTTTTGTCATGGGCATAATGCCCATTTTGTTTTCTTTTACATTTTCCATTCGTTTCTGTTTCCTTTCCTAATCTTAAATATTCATTTATTTTCACTTTTAGCGATAAAACGCTTTTTGTATATCAAAAAAATAAAAAGCATTATTAATGTGCCGAAAATCACACCCGAAAAGTCGAGCAGTACATCTGTAATCATTCCCGCTCTGCCCTCTACATTAAGTTGTATGGTTTCGTCACAGACCGCAGTCGCAAGTCCGCAAAACATTACATTTATATAGTATTTATACGGTTTCAGTTTGTCAAAAGCAAATGCGCATGACATAAGCATTGCTCCTATTGCAGTGTATTCGCTGAAATGCGCAGTTTTTCTTACTATATGGTCTGTAAGGTCGGGAGTGAATCCGATAAAGGATAAAAATTTTTCCAAAAGCTCAAGAACATTTACGCTCTCCTCCTCCGAAATATCGGCAGGCATTGAAGAGTGAATAAAGGCAAATGCCACAAGTGCAAGTGTGATTATTATTAAAATTGCTTTTACTTTTTTACTGCAACTGTAAGTAGCCATTTTTAGTCACCTCGTATTATTTTACACAAATCTGCATAATATGTCAATCGACAAATAAAGAAATGGTTATATTTTAAATGTATGTTAAAATTTTGCGTAAAAGCTGTAGTTTTTTAGACAAAAAATAAATTGCAATATATATCGGTATCTGTTATACTATTTTAGTACCTTTATTTTGAAAGGAGTATTGTTTTGTTAAACTATATCTTGGTATTTTTGATTGCTATGGTTCCTCTTATTGAGCTGAGAGGTGCCGTTCCGTTCGGTGTAGGAATGCAGCTTGATTTATTCTGGGTGTATGTCCTCGCTATCTTAGGTAATATGTTGCCCGTACCTTTTATATATTTCTTTGCAAGAAAAATTCTTGTATGGGGCAGCGACAAAAAATTTATAGGAAAATTCTTTAAATTCTGCCTTGAAAAAGGCGAAAAGGGCGGTAAAAAATTGCAGGCAAAGGCCGGCAGAGGTTTGTTCTTCGCTTTACTTTTATTCGTAGGTATTCCTCTCCCGGGTACAGGCGCCTGGACAGGTACACTTGCCGCAAGTATGCTCGATATGGACTTTAAGTCAAGCGTAATTGCAGTAATGCTCGGTGTAATTCTTGCAGGTATAATTATGGGACTTGCAAGTATGGGCTTATTCGGCGGATTAAGCGCAATTTTTGCTCCAAAATAAAAACCGACGGGCAGCTTTGGCTGCCCTGTTTTTTAGGATGATAACTTTGAAAAATACAAATTATGATATAATAACGGTCGGTGCGGGTGCTGCGGGACTTGCGGCGGCTATATCGGCAAAACGAAATAACAGAGATTTAAAAATAGCAATTCTTGAGGCTCAAAGCAAAGCAGGCAAAAAAATTCTTGTTACAGGCAACGGCCGCTGTAATCTGACAAATACCAATGTCAGTAAAGAATTTTATCACGGCAGTTTTGATGTTTCTAAAATCTTAAACAGATTTTCCGCAGAAAAACTTATAAATTTCTTTTCAACCTTAGGTCTTGTATGCGACACAGAAACAAACGGACTTGTTTATCCTCATTCAAGACAAGCAAGTGCCGTGCTTGATGTTTTGCTTATGGAAATTAAAAGGCTTAAAATCGAAATCATATGCGACTGCAAAGTTGAACTTATCCGTAAAAAAGGCGAATTTTTCAATATAAAAACCTCGAACGGAGAATACACCGCCAAAAAAGCAGTTATGTCATGCGGCGGAAAGGCCTTTCCTACAGCAGGCGGCACAGGGCTCGGACTTGATGTTATAAAAAATCTCGGTCATAAAATCACGCCGTTATTCCCTGCCCTCTGTCCTATTCAGGTCAAAAGTGATTTTATGAAAAGTCTTAAAGGAATCCGTGCTAAAGCGGAAGTTACTCTTTATGACGGCGAAAAAGCAATAAAAAGCGAAATCGGCGAAGTGCAGTTTACGGATAATGCACTTTCGGGAATTTGTGTGTTCAATCTCACAACTCTTTTACCCAAAACCAAAAATCCGATTATTTCCGTAAATCTTACAAAAGATTATTCGTATATAGAATTATTAAATTTACTTTATGACAGAAAAAAGCTGTTTGCAAATGAACCGCTCGAAGAATTTTTCACGGGTCTTTTTCATAAAAAAATAGGAACAGCACTTATTAAAAGCATTACAAACAAAGCATTGACAGAAAGCTGTAAAAAGTTAAGCGACAAAGAACTAAAATCACTTGCGAATTTAATTCAAAATTGGAAATTTGAATGTAAACAATGCAAAGATTTTTCAAAAGCGCAGGTAATGCTCGGCGGCGTAAACGGAAACGAAGTAAACGGCTATACATTTGAAAGCAAAGTTGTAAAAAATCTATACATCTGCGGTGAAGCACTCGATGTTTGCGGAGATTGCGGCGGATTTAACCTGCATTTTGCTTTTGCAAGCGGTATTATAACAGGAGAAAACCTATGATAAGAATAAGCAATATACATTTACCTCTTGACTACACAAGCGAAACCGTCTTAAATAAAGCGGCAAAACTTATTAATGTAGATAAAAAGTTTTTTAAAAGCTGTACGATTTTCAGACGCTCGATTGACGCAAGAAAAAAGGATAATATATTTTTTCTTGCAACCGTTGACGCAGAACTTTTTGTAAACGAAGAAAAGATATGCAAAAAATTTAAAAATGCCGAAATCGCAGAAAAATATGAATATACTGTTGAAAAATTCAGAGGTACGGTCAGCCCTGTGGTAGTCGGAGCAGGCCCTGCAGGATTATTTGCCGCACTTATACTTGCACAGAGCGGTGCAAATCCGATTTTAATCGAGCGTGGCAGAGATGTAGATACCCGAACGGAAGATGTACATAACTTTTGGAAAAGCGGTATTCTTGACACAACAAGCAATGTACAATTCGGCGAAGGCGGTGCCGGAGCTTTTTCTGACGGCAAACTTACCACAGGCACTAAAGACACCCGTCAGCGCAAGGTACTTATTGAATTTGTAAAACACGGAGCGCCTGACGAAATTCTTTACAATGCAAAACCGCATATCGGAACGGACAAATTAAGACCGACAGTTAAAAGCATAAGAAATGAAATTATCCGACTTGGCGGAAAGGTAATGTTTGAAACAAAACTTGTAGGTTTTACAGAAAAAAATAATGTAATTACAGGTGCGGAAATTGAGCATAACGGAACTAAACAAACCATTGATACCAATGCAATTATCCTTGCGATCGGACACAGCGCCAGAGATACTTTTGAAATGTTAAATGAAAAAGCTATACCGATTGAGGCAAAAGCATTTTCTGTCGGCGCAAGAATTGAGCATCACAGAGAAATGATTGATAAATCACAGTACGGCAAATTTGCAGGCAACAAAGCGCTTGGCGCAGCAAGCTACAAGACAAATGTTCACCTTGAAAACGGCAGAGGCGTATATACATTTTGTATGTGCCCGGGCGGAAAAGTTGTAAATGCCTCAAGCGAAGAAAACCGACTTTGCACAAACGGAATGAGTGAATTTGCAAGAAATGAAGAAAATTCAAATGCCGCCTTACTTGTCGGGATTACACCTGCCGACTATCAATCGGAAAATCCGCTTGCAGGAATGTATTTTCAGCGTGAACTTGAGCATAAAGCATTTGTTGCCGGAGGAGAAAACTTTAATGCTCCGGTTCAGCGTGTATGCGACTTTATTGAAAATAAGGCAAGTACAAAAATCGGTGATGTAAAACCGTCTGTAGGTCCCGACTTTACACCGACCGATCTTAATAAATGTCTGCCTGATTTTATAACAAACTCAATGCGACAGGCAATAGTGCAAATGGATAAAAAATTACACGGTTTTTCATACGGTGACGCTGTGCTGACAGGTGTTGAAACCCGCAGTTCATCGCCAATCAGAATTATGAGAAACAAAGATTTGCAAAGCGTAGCAATAGCAGGACTTTACCCATGCGGTGAAGGCGCAGGATATGCAGGCGGAATTATATCTGCCGCAGTCGACGGAATTAAATGTGCGGAGAAAATTATAGAAAATTCCATATCGGAATAAAAGCAAAATTACAGCAAGCAAAAAGTGCAGTTCATACGAGCTGCACTTCTTTTGTTTATAAGGTATATGAATATTTAATTTTGAGCTGCAATATACATCTGAAGTTCTGTTACATCTAATACTGTAAGCTGACCGTCACCGTTGAGATCGAGCGCCTCAAGTACCGCCTTGTCGCTTTCATCTATTATAGGCATACCGTCATCATTTTTAGAACCCGCAATATGTAACTGCATAGATGTAACATCGGAAACATTTACAACCCCGTCACCATTTGCATCACCCTTGAGCACTTTTTTGCCATCAATAGCCACAAATTTCAGCTTGTTGCTATCGGTGTAAGAGTTTACATAACTCTGTGCATACGAACCTTCGTAGCCATAAATTGTAATGTCTGAGTTAAGGAGGAAGAATAATCTATCGCCAATTGAGGTTACGCTCTTCGGAATAGTTACACTTTTAAGATTGTAGCACTCTGCAAATGCATACTCTTCAATAGTTGAAACACCGTCCGGAATTACTACGCTTTCAAGGCTTGTGCAACCCCAAAAAGCACAACCCTTAATGTATGTAAGGGTTTTTGGAAGAGTGATGCTTTTCAAATTTGTTTTATTATAAAACGCACCACGAGCAAGCATAGTTACGGTTTTGCCGTCAATCTGTTCCGGAATAACTACATCGGTATCACTGCCAAGGTATTCCCAAAAAATAATTGACTTGCCATCAATGTTCTCATAGCGGTAGTCGCCGCTTGTTACAACAGAATGCACAGTATCTCTGCTCTGCGAAACCTTTGGTACATTTACTTCGACTGCGTTTGCAGTGAAAGGTATTGCAGAAAATGCGGAAGCAAGCATTGCGGTAACAATTATAGCTGTAATAGCTTTTTTAAATTTTTTCATTTTATAACCCCTAACTAATATATTTATATTTCTATGTTATCACTGCAAAAATGCTTTGTCAATAAAACGAATAAATTTTAACACTATTTTTTCTGTATTGTAGATAGATATGACATAATTTGTGCAAAAAATTACAATCTGACTATAAAATCAAATGACTTCGGTTATGAAAAAACAGCGGAATTAGTCGAAATACTTTTCAAACAAAAATTTTCGTTATGATTGGTTAGGGTGATTTTCAGATTAGAAAATTATTAATACAAACTTCAAATTAAAACATAATTCACCTTAACTTTAATAAAACAAGCTAAAAGACAGACAGTAAAAACTGCCTGCCTTTTTCTTTGTCAGCCGTTACAGCCACACTCAAAATTACATTTTTCTCTTTCTTCAGGTCTTGCATTCGGTGGGAAGAATGATTCGTTAGGAAAATCTACCCTGCTGAATACTTCGCACGGGTCATCGCTTTCAGGCTTACATTCCTTGCGAGGAATACAAAAATCATATGACGGAATCATAATCTGTACATTTCTCTCAAGCTGTGTAATTGTAAAAATACCGATAGTGGCACTTACGCTCGCATCTCCGGTCACAGCAAAATCGTCACCAAAGTATGTTATTACACATTCAGGTATAGGAGCACAAGGAAGCTGCGGAACACTTCCTTTTATAAGTCGTGCCGAAAGAGCCATAGGTTCGGAAATTTGTACTGTTGCATTTGGTAAAAACTCCGTGCAACCGCATGATGTAACAGGTTGAGAGCAAACTATACAACTGTCGCTCGAAAAACTCTTTGAATTTGATTCACTGCCGTAAAGAACAGACCTTTTACCGTAAATTGCAAGTCCGTTTACCCGTGACGGAATTGTTGAACCGCAGGTATATGCCTCAAGAGAAATATCAAAATAGAATGTAACATCAACCGCATAACAGCCACGATGAAAAGCGATTGATTCAACGCTTACATCGGCGGTTATAACGCTTGCCTTGCAGATTTTTACAGATGATGCGTTATTGATAACAGATTGACTGCAAGGTGTAAAATAAACCGCAAGATTGCTAAGGCAATCCTTTGAGCCGCAGCTGTCATAAATACGGCTTGCGTTTATGCAGACAGCGTCTGTGCATTTGTTTTCGGTAAGCGGTTCGTTGCCCGACTGCCGTGGTACTGTGCCGTATGATACATCTGGCATAAAAATTAACCCCCATAAAATGTATTAACAGGCTTACGCTCTGTAACAATACATTTTATGAAGGTTATACTTAATTGTGAATATTGAGTTGATTTATTTTAAATAAGGCTTTAAAATTTCATCAAGGTTTTTGTTTACAGCTTTCGGATTTGACTGCGTATAATTTGAAAAAGCGATGAATACTTTGCTCTGGTCCTGCGCAAATACAATTCTTGCATTAAATCTGTAGAATGCTGCGTCACAATAATAATTACCGCAATCGTCAACATACAAACCGTACGCAAAACTTGATTTATAAGGAGTGAACATTTCTTCTTTTGATTTTGCAGACAACAATTCACTTCCCGTAATAGCGTCAGTCCATTTAAGCAAATCACTCAAATTGGAGATAAGACCCGTTGAAGAATACGCAACACCCGGATAAATATTCCACTCATCGTCAAAAATATCCTGATAACCTGTAGCAAGTTGGTCTGTGCTCTCAAAGGTTGTCGAAGTCATTTCGAGCGGCTCAAAAATATTTTCTTTCAAAAATTCCTCATAGCTTTTTCCGCTTACCTTTTCGATTATGTCACCGAGAATAAAATAATCGGAATTTGAATAGCTGTAATTTTCTTCATCATTATCAATTTCTTGTGACAATATCCATTTTAAAATAACAGAATGATTATCTTTAGCAGAATTTTTCTCTGAAATATCGTACTGCGGAGCATTTGCACGCACGCTTTCGTCAGATTTGCCGAGATAATCCGGCAAGCCTGTTGTCATTGTAAGCAAATTACGGATAGTTATATCCGAACCGTACTTATAATCGGGATAATACTTGTCAAGCGTATCATCTGTGCTCAGCTTATCCTGCTCCTGTAAAATCATAACAGCCGCAGCGGTAAACTGCTTTGTAAGCGAACCTATGTAGTAATTTGTATTGAGTGAATTATATGTATGCGAACCCTTGTCGGCATAGCCGTTATTGCCTATATATTCAAAATCATTTCCGAGTTTATAATATACAGTTCCTCTGAATTTACTTGCAACAAGTGTATTATCGAACTTAGCTGTTATGCTGTCGGTATCTTGTTTTAATTTTGTAAAATTATATGCAGGATTAGTAGGTACTTCATCAGCAGTTGCAGGCGCAGCGGTAAGTCCCTGCGTCGATGCACCTGTAGAATTTGTAGTCTGCGGTGCTGTTGTAGCCGAAGATTCCGAATCATTGTCACAGCCTGTAAATGCAACTGCGGAACACGCCGCCATAGCTACGCACATTAATGATTTTGCTAAAGCCTTCAAAAAATCACCTCATCAGATTTTTTCCATTTTACTGAAATTAGCCATAAGAGTTTTTGTGCCTGCCTTATCAAAAGCAACTTCAAGCATTGTATCGTTGCCCATTTTTTCGGTTTTCATAATCATACCTTTGCCAAATACCTTATGGAATACGCAATCTCCTTTTTTGTAAACAGTACCCGATTTAACGGCAGGTTTAGTAAATGTATTAAAACTTTTGTTAGGTGTGAATTTTGAACCGGCACCGATACTGATATGACTTGAGGATGCGGAAAAACCGTTTGTTGACGCAAAAGTCTTTTTCTCGCCTGTATAATTAAGTAATTCGGGCGGGATTTCATTTACAAAGCGTGATACTTTGTTATAGCTTGTATGACCCATCAACATTCTTGACTTTGCCTTGGTAATGTAGAGCTTTTCTTTTGCTCTTGTAATACCTACATAAGCAAGTCTGCGTTCCTCGTTAAGTTCATCGGGATTCATCATTGTGGCAATTGACGGGAACACACCTTCTTCAAGACCTGCAATGAAAACTACGGGAAATTCAAGTCCTTTTGCGCTGTGCAATGTCATCATTACCGATGAATCCGCTTCTGCATCATAGTTATCAATATCTGTCTGCAATGAAATTTCCTCAAGGAAGTTTGAAAGTGACGCTTCTTCTGCGTAATCCTCTTCAAATTTGATAATATTTGAAGAAAGCTCTTCGATGTTCTCAATTCTTACATCGGGGTTGTCTTTCTCTGTTTTTAAATATTTTTCGTAATCTGTATGTTCAAGAATAAGATTGTATAATTCTGCAAGAGAATAATCTCCGCTTTGTTCAGCCTCCATAAGACCGTCAATCAGCGCAACAAAACTCTTTAACTTTGTTGCGGCTCTTGAAAGCTGTGGATATACATCTGCATCTTTAATTACGGAATATATGCTTTCGCCGAGTCCTGCGGCAATTTCAGAGGCTTTTTCAAGTGTAGTTGCGCCAATACCACGCTTTGGCACATTAATAATTCTGCCCAGTCTGACATCGTCGTGCGGATTATTAATAACCTGAAGATATGCAACCATATCTCTGATTTCTTCTCTGTCATAGAATCGTCTGCCGCCGATTACACGGTGCGGAATACCGCTTCTTGACAAAGCCTGCTCAATTGAGTTTGACTGTGCATTCATTCTGTAAAGAATTGCAAAATCAGAGAATTTTCTGCCGTCTGCAACACCGTCAAGTATAGTTTTTGCAATAAATTGAGCTTCGTCACGCTCGGAATCGGAAGTATGCACCTCAATTTTATCGCCAACGGCATTTTCAGTCCACAAAGTTTTGCCCTTACGCATTGTGTTGTTAGAAATAACACCGTTCGCCGCATTAAGAATATTCTGTGTACTGCGGTAATTCTGCTCAAGTCTTATCATCTTAGCGCCTTTAAAGGTGTTTTCAAAAGAAAGGATATTTTCAATTGTAGCACCTCTGAATTTGTAAATACTCTGGTCGTCATCACCTACAACGCAGATGTTGCCGTATTTTGCGGCGAGCATACTTACAAATTTATACTGCACCTTGTTTGTATCCTGATACTCATCAACCATTATGTATTTAAACTGATTTTGATAAAATTCGAGTATATCGGGACAATTTTGAAAAAGCTCAACAGTCTTGCAGAGCATATCGTCAAAGTCCATTGCATCTGCGGTTTTTAGTCTTGACTGGTAAATTTCATATACTTTTGCCACGGACTGCTTGAGGTTATCGTAACCTGCTCTTTTGAGCATTTCCTGCGGAGTAAGCATTTCATCCTTGGCTTTTGAAATTTCGTTGAGCACTCTTTTTACCGGCAACATTTTTTCGTCATAATTAAGCTGTTTTAAAATATCTTTTACAAGTTTTTTCTGATCGTCAGTACCGTAAACGGTAAAATGACTTGTAAAACCGATTCTGTCGCCGTATCTTCTTAAAATTCTTGCACAGGTAGAGTGAAATGTAGCCGCCCAAATATCCGAACCGCCTTCCGGAACAGCGTTGCAGATTCTTTCTTTAAGCTCCCCTGCCGCCTTATTTGTAAAGGTAATTGCAAGTATCTGCCACGGTTTGCAAAGTTCAGACTGCAAAATATACGCAATTCTGTTTACAAGAACGGTTGTTTTGCCCGAACCTGCACCCGCAAGTATAAGCAAAGGGCCTTCTGTGCAAAATACAGCCTGCTGCTGCATATTATTCATATGTGAAAACTGTTTTTTTAATTCTGATTGTACCATAGCAATATTCCCGTTAAAAGTTTAATAACACAGAAAACGGGCGAACTGCGTCCGCCCGTATAATCTGACGATTTTATTTTATGTAGCCGTAGAATGTTTCAAGAATTTCAGGACCCTGGTCTGCAACAATCATTGTAACATAGTTGCCGTCCTGTGTAACCTTGCAAGCCTCAACCATAGGAAGTTTTTTGGCATTGTAGCCTGAATACTGTGTAACGATTGAAGTGTATGTCTTAGAAAGCGCATCGTTTACTCTTGATGCAGCGTCAGCGTCAACAGCCTCAACAAGTACGATTTCAACTCTTGAATTGCTGTCTGAATTGATTTCTGCCGCAAACTGCTTAACATCTTCTGTGTCTATGCTGTAATATTTTTTAAGATCATTAGAATCTGTAAGCTCTTTTAAGTCCAATGAATACTTAGAGTTGATGTCAGAAAGAACTGTTTTTAAATCAACCTCTTTGCTGCCTGAACAACCTGCAAGCGCAGTAAGACAAAGTACAAATATTGTTACCAAAGAAACTACCTTTTTCATAATTAACCTCCAAAAATGTCTTATAAAAAAATTACGCCGAATCAGTGTGACCCGGCGTATTCAGATGGTCGAGGTGACAAGATTCGAACTTGCGACCCCATCGTCCCGAACGATGTGCGCTACCAAACTGCGCTACACCTCGATAAAAACAGCCCCGATTACTCGGGGCTTTTAATGGCTGAGGAATAGGGATTCGAACCCCAACAAACAGAGTCAGAGTCTGTCGTGCTACCGTTACACCATTCCTCAATGTTTATTGCTCATTGCTACAAGCCGTGCAATCAACGATATATATTATATATTATGAAGTGCGTTTTGTCAACACTTTTTTGAAATTTTTAAAAACTTTTTTAGAAGTTTTTAACTTTCGTTTAGCATTGACTTGTTGCTTACTGTCACGCAATCAACAATAGCTATTATATAGCAGAACGTGTGTTTTGTCAACATCTTTTTTCAATTTTTTCTAAAATTTGAAAAATACAAAAAATACGGAATTTTAGCTAAAACTTTTTTTGAGTCTTATATCGTCGCCGACAAAATTAAGCCTTACACCCTCTCCGTATATTCTTGAAATAAATCTTGAAGTATAAGTTTTTTCAAGTTCTGTTATTGAAAGGTTTGTGTTTATTATCAAAGGCTTTCTCAAAAGCATTCTTGAATTACACAAATTATAAAACTGCGTATTTGAAAAAGTATTTGAAAACTCTGTGCCTAAATCATCAATAATTAGTAAATCGCACTTTGTGAGCATTTCAAAATATTCGGAATCGTTGGACTCTTTGGAAAAATGCATATTGCTAAGCGTTGACATAAGCATAGGTGCAGACACATAGATTACACCGAAACCACGCCTTGTAACCTCATTGGCAATAGCGAGCGAAAGGTGGGTTTTGCCAAGACCTGTGCCGCCTCTCATAAGTATACTCTTTGACTCGGGCGTAAAAGTCCTTGCGTACTGTACGCAATAATTATAAATTTTTTGCATTTTATCAAAAGGTGATACTCCGCTCGCCTTATCAACCTCATGACTGTACATATTAAGGTCAAAACTCTCAAAAGTGGAAAGCCTTAAAGGCGCAGTACGGTTAAGCTCCTCGCACGCAGTTGCTACAAGTAGTCTTTTAAAGCAAGGGCAATACACTGTTCTTCCGTCTTTTTCTATATATCCCGTATCTTTGCAGTATTTACAGTTGTAATGCGGTTCAAAGCAATTTTCTTCATAGCCGTTTTCTTTAAGCAGTTTTTTGACTTCATTTTGCATAGAAAGACTTTTGGCACGCAAATCCTGCATGGCAGACTTTACATCTCCGCCGTTTAAAACCGCACGAACCGCAAGTATTCCGCATGAAGATATTTCTTTTTCAAGCTCCTCTATTCTCGGAACTCTTCTGTAAACCTCTTCACGAACCTGCTCCGCTCTTCTCTCGGCTTTGGTGCGCCTTTCTTCCATTTTTGCTTTTGTCGCTCTGTAAATTTCTTTACTGTATCCCATTTATATCACCACACTAAATACTGTCGATTGTATCTAATCTCTGCAAATCATTTATATTATATGATGTGTTGGCGTTATTCCTGTTTCCGCCTTTATTCTTATACTTATCGGGTCTGCTGTCAAATTTGTTTAAATCGTCAACATTGTAAATTCCGCTTGAATTCCAGCGTTTTAAAATTCCGTTTATGTATCTGAAATCGCAGCTGCCCTTACTGTCAACACATCTTTCGTAAGCCTCTCTTAGCATTTCGGGAGAAAATTTCCACTCGTTTACCCATAAATCGGCGTATTCAACCTGCTTTTTAGTAGGGGAACCCGTATTTTTTAAACCGAACGCAGATGCTACAATCGTAAAACTCTGGCTTGCACGATGTGCTTGTTTTATTTTATTTTCGGCTTCCTCAATCGAGAAAACTCCCGCATCCGACCATCTCAAACCTATTGTTTCAATGGCTCTTATGTTAGATTTTCCTATGCTTATACAATACTGAATAAGCATTATAATTACCTCTACAGGCAAACCGCAGGTATTTTTAAGTAACAGTAACGACGATGCATCGGAGTTTGATAAAGGCTTGCCGAGGGCTGTCTGTGCCTCGTTTACAAGCATTTTAAATTCTTCGTCAACTGCAAGCTGTTGTGCCACATAAACATAATCGGGGCGCTGCGGTCTTACAAACATATGCGGAACTGTAGGCTCTTCCTTTTCAATCGGAGCGGCAGTATTATTGCTTTCGACTTGTTTTACCGCAGGCTGTTCAGTCGTTTGCTGTTCTGCCTGTGCAGGCTCAAAAGCACCGTTATTTTGGCAAAAGATACCTTTCATAACCCAGTATTCAACTGCCTCCGGAATATCGGTTTCATTTACGCCTGTCGCCTTACTGATGTCGCTTTCGTTCACATCTTCCCCACTGTGTCGCAAAAGATATAACAATACCTTAAGTTTAACGCCGTCCGAAAACTTAAGTCCCTCGTCTACAACCGACGAAGGCACGGCAAATATTGAATTCCAAGCACCAAGATTAATTTTCATAGACATTTCATATACCTCTGACCCAAAATAAATATTATAATCAAACTTTATCGTACACATTATTATATCACACTAAATTTAAAAATCGACACATATTTTTAAATTTTATAGATTTTTTTAAAGAAATATGTTAAAATACAATTGAAATGTTTTAAGGAGGTAATATTATGAAATATACATACATTCCAAGAGGTGTTTGTTCAAGACAGATTAACCTTGAAATAAATGACGGAATTATAGAATCCTGCGAATTTATTGGCGGTTGCGCAGGCAACACTCAAGGCATTTGCGCTCTTGTAAAAGGTATGGACGCAGAAGAGGCTGTAAAGAGATTAAAAGGCATTGACTGCCGTGGCAGAGGTACATCTTGCCCCGATCAGCTTTCTTACGCTATTGAAGAGGCTCTTGAACTTGAATAAGCTCTGGGCTAAGACTTCCTATGCGGCTAAAACTTTATATTTATCATAACATTAAAGCTCTCTTTATTTGCGTAAAGAGAGCTCTTTGTTTTGGTTTTAAGATTTAGACGGTTTAATGCATTGTTTTGTCAAGAAATTCCGGTGTATCACAAAAATTATAAAAGTTTGGTCAACCTTTTCAAAGGTTGTGGGTGTGGGCAAAGCCCACAAATACTTTCCGTTTATGTAATCTAACGATAACCAAACAGCCTGCTGTTTGGTAACTTAAACAAAAGAGTTTTCAAAACCATAACCCTTTAGTTCGTTTTACAGCATATTGGTTTATCAATTTTTGCGTTCACATCATCAAGTTTATTTTCAAGCATAACAGACATAAAGAATATCTTTGATGTCGTTCAACACCTTTAATTCTTCGTCGGACATAAAAATCTCCCGAAATCAGTCAACCTTGAAAGTACCTGCCTCAATCTCATCAATCATAGCAAGACGCTTTAAGTGTCTGTCGCCCTCTTCGGGAGTATTGAGGAAAATTTCTGTAAACTTAACAGCATCTTCTTCGCTTGTAACTCTGCCGCCCATACAAAGAATATTTGCGTGGTTGTGTCTGCGTGTCATTTCAGCGCAAAATTCATTGCTTACAACAGCCGCACGAATACCCTTAACTTTGTTTGCTGCCATTGAAATACCGATACCTGTACCGCAGCAAAGAATACCAAGCTCACATTCGCCGCTTGCTACTGCTTTTGCAACTTTATAGCCGTAAACAGGATAATCAACGCTGTCTGTGCTGTAAGTACCAAAATCTTTATATTCAATACCCTTTTCGTCAAGATATTTTTTAATTGCGCAGATAAGGTTATATCCGCCGTGGTCACATCCAAGTGCTAACATTTCTTTTCCTCCATTTTCTTTTTAAGTTCTCTTTCAGCCTGCGGCAGTCTTAAATACATCGGCATAAGTTCCGCAGCCGAAAGCACTTCTCCGTCATTAAATTTTTGTACAGCAATTTCTGCTGTTGATGACGCTCTTTGAAATCTTATACTGATTGGTGCGAGTTCAACATTTGGTAATAATTCTTTCATAGCATTATAGCAAAGCTCCGCACCGTCACCCACAAGTATAATTCTTTCGTCATAGCTCTTAAGTTCTTCTGAAAGCTCGGCAACAGACAAAGCTCTGTCTTTGCAAAGTCTTTCGGGCTTTACGCCGTCACATTTAAAAAGCGCATTATAAACCTGCGAACAGCGAGCGTCCATAACAGAACAGATTATCCCATTTGCAGATTGCAAATTATACGCAAGGCTTTCAAGCGTCGATACCTCTATGCAAGGCAAATCATCGGCAAAAGCAAGTCCTTTTGCCGCTGCAACACCGATTCTTACACCCGTAAACGAACCCGGACCGCAGTTTACCGCAACGGCGGTAATATCTGTTGTCGTTAGGTTTGTGTTTGCAAGCAGACTTTCAACCATAGGCATAAGTGTTCTGCTGTGAGTAAGTTTTGTATTTATAAAGAACTCACCAATTATTTTGTTTTCGTCACAAATTGCGGTTGACGCAGCTGTGGCGCTTGTATCTATTGCAAGAATTTTCATTGCAGATCAACACCTTCAATTTCAAAAATTCTGTCATCATCATTTTCGCCCTTACTGATTCTGATTTTAATACAATCGGCAGGCAAAGCCTCTTCAATATTCTCACTCCACTCAATAATGATTATACCGTTATCAATATAATCAAAAAATCCTGTGGAATACAAATCATCCCATGTATTTACACGGTACATATCAAAATGAAAAATATTATACTTACCCGAATATTCATTGACAAGAGCGAATGTAGGGCTTGAAACATTTTCTCCTGCACCGAGCGCACCAGCAAGTCCTCTTGTAAAGGCAGTCTTGCCCATACCAAGACCGCCAAAAAGAGCGATTACTTCCGTGCCGCACAACTTTTCGGCAATTTTTGCGCCGAGTGCCTCTGTTTCACGGGCATTATGAGTATTTACAGTAATCATCAGAATAAACCGTTAATTTTTCCTTCCTCGGTAACATCAATTTTCTCTGCCGACGGAACTTTCGGAAGACCCGGCATTGTCATAATATCACCTGTATATACAACTACAAATCCTGCACCGTTTGAAAGTGTAAGATTCTTTACTGTGATTTCAAAATCCTTTGGAGCACCAAGAAGTGTTGGGTCATCAGAAAGCGAATATTGTGTTTTTGCAATACAAACAGGAAGTTTTTCACCGCCGAGAGCCTGAATCTGCTTCAATGCCTTTTCGGCAGCCTTTGTATAGTTTACTCTTGAAGCGCCGTAAATTGTTTTTGCAATTTTGTCAACCTTTTCTTTGATTGTAAGGTCATCTGAATAAATAGGAGCAAAATCAGACGGCTTTTCGCAAGCCTCTACTACCTTTTTGGCAAGTTCTGTACCGCCTTCTCCGCCCTTTGAGAATACATTTGAGAGAGCAAAGTCTGCGCCTTTAGATTTACAGTAACTCTCGATAAACTCAAGTTCCTCTGCTGTATCTGTACCGAACTGGTTGATAGCAACTACAACGGGAACATTGTACTTTCTCATGTTATCAATGTGAACGCCAAGGTTTTCAATACCATTTTTAAGAGCCTCAAGATTCTCTGCAGAAACCTCTGCCTTAGGCACACCGCCGTTGTACTTTAACGCACGGCAAGTAGCAACAATAACTACGGCAGACGGCTTAAAGCCTGCATATCTGCACTTGATGTCAAAGAATTTCTCTGCACCGAGATCTGAACCGAAGCCTGCCTCTGTAATACAGTAATCGGCAAGTTTTAACGCAAGCTTTGTAGCACGAATGCTGTTACAGCCGTGAGCAATATTGGCAAAAGGACCGCCGTGCATAATAGCGGGGGTACCCTCGAGTGTCTGAACAAGGTTAGGTTTGATAGCGTCTTTAAGAAGAGCCGTCATAGCGCCGTCAGCCTTAATGTCCTTTGCAAAAACAGGCTCGCCTGCATATGTATAAGCAATAAGAATATTACCAAGTCTTTTCTTTAAATCAGAAATATCGTCAGCAAGGCAAAGGATAGCCATAACTTCAGATGCAACAGTAATTATAAAGTGGTCCTCACGAGGAATACCGTTCACTCTGCCGCCAAGACCGACAACAATATTTCTCAAAGCTCTGTCGTTCATATCAAGACATCTCTTAATAAGGATCTGGCGAGGATCAATCCCGAGAACATTACCCTGCTGAATATGATTGTCAAGCATTGCACAGCAAAGATTGTTTGCAGAAGTAATAGCGTGCATATCGCCTGTAAAGTGAAGATTAATATCTTCCATAGGAAGTACCTGAGAATAACCGCCGCCTGCAGCGCCGCCCTTAATACCAAATACAGGGCCGAGTGAAGGCTCTCTTAGAGCGATTACAGCCTTTTTACCAATCTTAGCCATAGCCTGACCAAGACCTGCAGAAGTAGTTGTTTTACCCTCACCTGCGGGGGTTGGATTGATAGCTGTAACAAGAATAAGTTTTCCGTCCGGCTCATTTTCCAAACGATTGGCAAGTTCGTCTGAAAGTTTAGCCTTATACTTGCCGTAAAACTCCAGCTCATCCTCTTTAATTCCGATCTGTGCGGCAACCTCTTTAATCGGGAGTAAGGTCGCAGCCTGAGCGATTTCAATATCACTTAACATATTGAAAATACCTCCGTTCAAATATATTTCTTTAATTATAACAAAACTTTCCCCCTCTATTATTCCAATAAGAAAATATATTTTACAATAGAATATAAAATACTCGGGTTTAATTGTTGCAGATTAGGTAATGTTACTTTGATGTATTCAGTTACAACGGATACTGTTGCGTTTAAAATCCGGCTTGGATAGATTTATAGTGAATCATCAGAGAAAACAATCGCTCTTGTTGATAAATTTAAAATTCAGTATGGATAGATTTATAGCGATTCAGAAGATGTTAAACCGCCGTTCGTAATTGTTTAAAATCCAATATGGATAGATTTATAGTGTTCTTGCTCTGATTATGATTTCAAGAAAGCTGATGTTTTAAAATCCAATATGGATAGATTTATAGGATGAAGAAATCGAAATACACATAGTTTTTTTGTATTTAAAATCCAATATGGATAGATTTATAGTTGTATTAATATAACATAAGCCATATTTTTCACCGTTATTTAAAATCCAATATGGATAGATTTATAGTCTGTGCATACCAATACGGCTTACGACTGAATTTAAATTTAAAATCCAATATGGATAGATTTATAGCCTTTGCTTATACTTGCCAAAAAACTTAGAAACGGCTATTTAAAATCCAATATGGATAGATTTATAGAGGTGCTACTCCAGATTACACTGTAACCTATGAGACGTTTAAAATCCAATATGGATAGATTTATAGGGTATAAGTTTCAGCCTGAAGATGATACTTTTCAAATTTAAAATCCAATATGGATAGATTTATAGTAGCAAATGTAAATGTAAGTGTTACATTTGCTTTAGTTTAAAATCCAATATGGATAGATTTATAGGCAGCGGTGCAAGCATTGCGGCGAGTATGGCTAAATAATTTAAAATCCAGTATGGATAGATTTATAGTAAGCATACATAAGTTTAGCCCCTCGGATACCAAAATTTAAAATCCAGTATGGATAGATTTATAGTAAGCATACATAAGTTTAGCCCCTCGGATACCAAAATTTAAAATCCAGTATGGATAGATTTATAGCTATCTCAAACTCAAGCGTGCGGTTACTCTTGAACAATTTAAAATCCAATATGGATAGATTTATAGTCTTGATTTTTTAAGAGAGAAAAGATATAATAAAAAATTTAAAATCCAATATGGATAGATTTATAGATGGTATTCTTGACCTGCACCGAAACGCTGTTTACTGATTTAAAATCCAATATGGATAGATTTATAGTTGTTTTCTTAATGCTCTTGTTGCCGGCAATGAGCTATTTAAAATCCAATATGGATAGATTTATAGAACAGTTACTTGCTTATTGAGCGTTTAAACCGTGTATTTAAAATCCAATATGGATAGATTTATAGTTATCGTCTTATTCCTTTGTGTGGGTGATTTTAATGATTTAAAATCCAATATGGATAGATTTATAGCGAACTATGTTAAATATGTGGAAAACTCAGCTTTTATTTAAAATCCAATATGGATAGATTTATAGTATTAGCCGTAGTCAGACTTAGCACCGCCTTATCAGTATTTAAAATCCAATATGGATAGATTTATAGGCAGATGCTTATATAGAGTATGCGGACAATCCCAGTATTTAAAATCCAATATGGATAGATTTATAGGGTATTGATAATATAGATGAATTGTTTATTGACGATATTTAAAATCCAATATGGATAGATTTATAGCAAGTATAAAGTGCGAAACCAATTCCAAAACCATAGTTTAAAATCCAATATGGATAGATTTATAGGTCTCCTTTCCTGAATAAATTTTGAATAAATTTTATAGTTTAAAATCCAATATGGATAGATTTATAGCTGCGAGTTTCCTGTGGGGCTGTTGCTCGCAACAGCTGTTTAAAATCCAATATGGATAGATTTATAGCTATTCACTATGATTCACGCTTAGTAGATTTTATGTGTTTAAAATCCAATATGGATAGATTTATAGGTTACAATAGCGTGTCGAACAGTTTTGTTTTTTTCGGTGTTTAAAATCCAATATGGATAGATTTATAGCAGATTTTCTACAACAAAAGCCGCCCGAAATATAATGTTTAAAATCCAATATGGATAGATTTATAGATACTCGTGTGATAATCGGGGTGACTACAAATAAAGGTTTAAAATCCAATATGGATAGATTTATAGTCAAGATATTTTAATTTGCCGCCGGCGCCAACTTCGGTTTAAAATCCAATATGGATAGATTTATAGAATATCCTGTTTACGCAGATACAGTCGGACAGTACACGTTTAAAATCCAATATGGATAGATTTATAGAAAGAAAAAGGATTACAATATATACAACAAGTCAAGTTTAAAATCCAATATGGATAGATTTATAGCCGCAGGGTGTTGATTATGAGCAGAACATTCTACGTTTAAAATCCAATATGGATAGATTTATAGCGCACCCTGTGTGTAATGGTTTCCGCTCTATCCTGTGTTTAAAATCCAATATGGATAGATTTATAGATGCTAAATGGCTCAAAACTAAAGCATACGATAAACTGTTTAAAATCCAATATGGATAGATTTATAGTGTCAGCGGATTTTCTACTTGGAAATGATAAATAGGTTTAAAATCCAATATGGATAGATTTATAGAATCTTACTTGCACTTGCAAGAATTTCCTTCTCTAGTTTAAAATCCAATATGGATAGATTTATAGTCAAAGGTCGCTTACAGAGCCGTACATATCAAGCTCGTTTAAAATCCAATATGGATAGATTTATAGAAAACGAGGAGAAAAACTATAAAACCCCTGATAGCATTTAAAATCCAATATGGATAGATTTATAGTCCAGGAATTTCTTTGACATAATTCCAAATATTTAAATTTAAAATCCAATATGGATAGATTTATAGTCTCTTTAGGACACTTATATTATACCACCAAATAAGATTTAAAATCCAATATGGATAGATTTATAGAGACTCGTCAGGGGTGTTATACCAAAAATAAGTGCGTATTTAAAATCCAATATGGATAGATTTATAGTACCTACACCTACATTGGCTAAATAACGACCTAATACATTTAAAATCCAATATGGATAGATTTATAGACAAATTGATTTTCTTGCATTTTTCTTCAAGTGTATATTTAAAATCCAATATGGATAGATTTATAGTAAGACTGCGTTTTGTTTTAATGTGTCTAAGTGCCATATTTAAAATCCAATATGGATAGATTTATAGTTCAAGATTAATAAACTTGTTTGCAATACCAATATATTTAAAATCCAATATGGATAGATTTATAGACGCACACAGTAGCAAGAGTATTAACAAAATCCAAATTTAAAATCCAATATGGATAGATTTATAGTTAACTGAAAATCTTTCTTTGTGTAACTTTCAATTATTTAAAATCCAATATGGATAGATTTATAGTGGCAGGTGATGACAATGGCAACGATTGATGAGCTATTTAAAATCCAATATGGATAGATTTATAGTGAGTTGCTCGGCAAATTAAAGCTATCATTTGCTTTATTTAAAATCCAATATGGATAGATTTATAGATTTATAAAATCAAATAATATTTGTAAATTAGAAGATTTAAAATCCAATATGGATAGATTTATAGATATTCCATTCCAGGAGCTTTATAGATTGATTTTTATTTAAAATCCAATATGGATAGATTTATAGAAATCGGGCATTTCGCGTCTTTACCCTCATTTGCTCATTTAAAATCCAATATGGATAGATTTATAGTTAAGAAATTGTATGCAGCTCCGGCAACGAAATGTGACATTTAAAATCCAATATGGATAGATTTATAGTTGAAGATTTTGAAGACGATAAACATCGTGATTTTCATTTAAAATCCAATATGGATAGATTTATAGCCATATGAACTTTTGATTGACCCCGACGAAATGAAATTTAAAATCCAATATGGATAGATTTATAGTCCTATTATTGCTATAAACGGAATAATAACTTATTCAATTTAAAATCCAATATGGATAGATTTATAGAGCTAAGCTTGATGTGATCGGTAATTTTGATTCGCATTTAAAATCCAATATGGATAGATTTATAGCAAACTGGTCAATAAAAAACAACATAAATATAAATTAATTTAAAATCCAATATGGATAGATTTATAGGGTTTTCAAAAGTCAATATCGTAAAAAGATTTACGATTTAAAATCCAATATGGATAGATTTATAGCAAGTTCGGTAAAAAGAAAAAATATGCGGTTCGTCATTTAAAATCCAATATGGATAGATTTATAGGTACCGATTTCATCAATAAGCACTAAACAATCACGATTTAAAATCCAATATGGATAGATTTATAGTACTAATTCACACTCACGTAAATGATGTCTGAAGAGATTTAAAATCCAATATGGATAGATTTATAGTCTTCTGACTTACAATCTGAAAAAGATTATACCGATATTTAAAATCCAATATGGATAGATTTATAGATCATCGAAGAAGTAACTACTGATAGCAATATTAGCGTTTAAAATCCAATATGGATAGATTTATAGCACCTTTTCAATTATCGCCCTACAAGAAATTTTTGTGTTTAAAATCCAATATGGATAGATTTATAGAATGAAGAGGGATTTTATGTAGGCGATTATTTGCAGTTTAAAATCCAATATGGATAGATTTATAGAACTCCGAGAGCATAACGATTTTTTGGTTTTCTTTGTTTAAAATCCAATATGGATAGATTTATAGGTTTGCGCCTTTATCCGTTTGACATTGATAAAAAGCTGTTTAAAATCCAATATGGATAGATTTATAGTTTAATCGCAATATAATTTCTTTAATAAAAATGACTATTTAAAATCCAATATGGATAGATTTATAGCTATCAAAGATATTTCAACAGCAGAGGAAAATATATTTAAAATCCAATATGGATAGATTTATAGGTTTTTTCAACATTCTATGCAAGCAATACGATATTCATTTAAAATCCAATATGGATAGATTTATAGCTGTTGAGTGCGAAAGTAGAGCTTCCAGCATACATTATTTAAAATCCAATATGGATAGATTTATAGTAGCAAAGGCTTATTATAATAATATTTGCTTATTATTTAAAATCCAATATGGATAGATTTATAGTGGATATACAAGCGAAAATCGGTCAAGCGTTTCTGTCATTTAAAATCCAATATGGATAGATTTATAGTTATTACTTTCAAAAAAACCTGTAATAGCTAACTGCATTTAAAATCCAATATGGATAGATTTATAGTTGCTATTATATGTATTGAACACTACCAAATAGGGTATTTAAAATCCAATATGGATAGATTTATAGGTCTTTTATATGACTATGAAGTTTGCTCTGCATTGTATTTAAAATCCAATATGGATAGATTTATAGCCGTGGAATAAAAGGATAAGTAATCATCGGCATTTTTCTGTGCTGTTTTGTCGATATACCAAATATTTATCAAATATTACTGTCATTTCAATATACAAAAAGCAACTATACCGATGATTACTTGATTTTTAGGTTCTGTCAACCTGCCGGGGGTTTTGTGCTATGTCAGGTCGACAATAAAAGCTTTACAAAAAATTTGATGTTTTATCATCCGTTTTTCCAAGAAAATCTTTATTCATCCACCGTTCTTCACGGGTATGAAACATTATTACCGAATCCTTGTCTTTTCTGATATAAACATCAAGTTCTTTTTGCAAAGCAAGTGAGTTTGCTTTACTTAAGTTTCCTTCAAAAACAGAGTTTTGAATATGTACAAGATATTTTTTGCAAATCTTAAATACCTTTGGAAGTATTTTTCTGCCTTTTTCATCACATATTATATCATATACAAGAATTACATACAATATTTACCACCACATTTCAAAGCCTTTATATTCTTTTTCTCCTATAATGTGCTTTATCAGTTTATAAAGTTCAAGTCTGATTAAGAATTGATAAGAAACATTTTTATTAAGTTCTTTGTGAAAAATAGTTGTCTTTAATTTTTCGTCAAATTCAGATGTAATTATTCGTGACGCTCTTTCGGTAAGCTGCAAACCGTTAAGTCCTTCTACAAAACTGCTTTCTGTTATTTGTTTTCGATTAAGCAAAGAAAAGATCAGACGATCCGCAATCAGCGGTTTGAAAATTTCCGAAACATCAAGTGCAAGAGAATATCGCCTTGTACCCGGCTGATGAAGATAGCTTATTGTAGGATTAAGTTGGGTTTTATAAATTTCCGCCAGAGTTTTTGTATATACAAGAGAATTGACATATGAAATAAGGCTGTTAATCATATTGTCGGCAGGATGATAAACTCTTTTATCAAATTCAATATTCTGATCAATAATTACATTCCACGCTTTGTAATATTCCTGTCGAATATTACCTTCAATTCCCATCAACTCTTCTATAGTTTCTACATCTGCAAGTTTTCTCCTCAAATTTTCAATAGCAGCCATTTGCTCTGACACATTCTTGCCTCTGCCGTTGTAGTATCTTAAGTTTCTGTAAATATTATAAGACGCAGCAACTATAAATTCTCTTGCTATTGATAATCTGTTTGAATAGTCGCCGTAAGCAAGCACTTGCTTAACCAAAAGCTGACCTGCAAGCTTTGTTTCCTTTGGGCAAAAACTTCCTATGTAAAATTGATAGTAATTGAAGAAATGTACAAGTATTCCGTATTTTGAAAATAAGTTCAGCAATTTAGATGTAACCGTTATTTCATTCATAATATAAATTTCTTTAATATTTTCTATCGGAAGATCTTTTACATTTCCGTCAATTGCAGTAAATCTTAATGTGTTGTCTTTTTGAGTTAAATTGCCTGACGAATATATGTAATAACTTTCCTGCATTTTATCACCTCAAATACAGCACAAATCATAGTAAGCACATGATTTGCAAATTCTTTTACTTTTAAATTTTGGCGGCAAAGCAGCCGATATAATTTTTACTATATCAGCTGCCGCACTTTCAAGCTCTCTTTCATCTTCTTCGCTAAGTTCAACATTAAGACTTTGCTTTAGCAAAGGATAATCAATTCTGCCTTTTATTCCATCTACCCCACGCTTTTTCAGATAATAAAGATAGTATTTAAGTTGAGCAATACCCGCTTCCTCTATCTTTCTGCTTTTCTTTACCTCATGTAAAAGTTTATGCTCGGTAATAAAATCAATATTGATTGTGTTGTCGATCATAATATGTTTTTTCTTTTGCTTATAAGTGGTTTCATCTATAAGTTTTCCTATTTTAACATTTTCGTTTTCACTTTCCATTGCCAAACCGTTTGAAAAATACCACAGCTTTCTTTTACAAACATAGTAATAATAAATATGCATACCCGAAATATTATTTTCGTCCATAATCATACCTCATATAAAATTATCAGGTTCTCCGTTATCATCAGATTTATCTTGCTTTTTGGTTTTCTTTTCCTTATCAAATCTGATGCCGCATTCGGAATCATAACTGCTGTTAATAACAGGTAATTCAGTATATGGCATTTTTATTTTTAATTTTTTTATTTCGTAATCGTCAATTCTGAATTTAGGTACGGAAACCGTGAAGCCAAGTATTTCTTCGTTTGCTTTAAGTTTATCATCTCTTGAATAAGTATCTGATTTTAAAACTTCCAAAGCTTTTTCTATGGCACTCTCATTTTGATTATAAACATCAATCGGCACAGCGTCACTTCTGTCAATACTTCTTATTCCATCTTTTTTAAGAGAGAGATAATCGACATATTCTTTATAATATTTATAAATTTTACGATATTCTTGATAATATTTTGATTTTTCGATTTTTTCAACCGAAAGGTACTCATCTATAAGTTCTTTTTTAAGAACTTCAGAGATAATTCCGTCAACGCTTAAAATTGCCTGTTTTGACAACGAATGAATAGCATCGTCAACAAAACGATGTGCATTACCTTGAATTTCAGTAAATACAAAACAATTGTAAGATGAAAAGTCTTTATTACCCTTTCTGTTTACTCTGCCAAAGCGTTGGAACAGGGAAAATAAATCCGATAACTCGGTAATAAGAATATCAAAATCAATGTCAAGACTTGCTTCGACTACGGATGTTGAAATCCATATTTCAGGTATATTCATACTTTCGTTAGTTTTTTCAGAGGCTGCTAAAATCGCATTTTCTTTAGTTTTTCTGTCATTTTTTGTAAAATTGGAATGAAACAGATTTACACTTGCGTTAATATCCGAATTTTTTATTTCGGTGTACATCTTATTTGCAATATCAATCGAATTGCAAACGACAAGATATTTTTTTACTTTATCGCATATTGTATCATCAAATATTTTTATAATATCGTCAGACTGCAAGTTTTTTTCATATACTTTTACATTATGCCTTAGCTTTCCTTTATCAGAAAAATCGGATGTTTTTACATCTGTTCCGAGTATTTTTTCAATCTCATTTCTTACAAACGGAGGCAAAGTTGCGGTAATTACAGCCACCTTACCACCCAAAGTATGAATCATCTCAATTGCATAAATAATTGCAGCCAAAACATCAGGTGAATACATCTGTATCTCATCAATAATAAACTTTGAATATGACGCTACCGCAAGTTTGTATTCATAACCTGCATATTTCAATGCAAAGTCAAATATCTGATCAGGCGTACAAATTGTAATCGGAAGTGCAAGCTGTTTACTGCATTGTGCATACGCAAAATCATAATTTTTTCCGCTAATTATTGAATCTTCCAAATAATAGGATTTCATATCGGAGTGAACAAGTGCCACTCTTTCCTTGTAATTTTCTTGCGAATTATCTCCGCAAAGCTTTTTAATTCTTTCGTACATCGCATTGATAGCTGTTTTTAACGGCAAAACGAAAAAACATTTATTGTCCCCGCACCAAAGCAATCCCGCCTCGGTTTTGCCCATACCTGTAGGTGCGGTTACAATTAAATTGCTGTCGGTATTTTTAATGCAAAATTCTTGCAATTCATTGTAATGTATATTTCGGGTATTTTTCCAATTGTTTAAAGAATCAGTCAAAAAATCGTTGACCTTTTCGCAGTCAAGACCTGCACTTGCACTGTAATCGCATTTATGTAAAAGACCTTTTAATAAAACAGCGTATTGTTTTTCTTCATCAGAAAGTTCGGTTTCAAATAAAGCTTTGATTTTCTTAATATTTCTCTTCATTTTATTGTAAGAGTTTGTATCAAAGCCAAATTCAGCAAGGAATTTTTCTATAAGCTCACGGTTTTCTTTAAACACTGTAACAGGAGAGTCTTTGCTATAGTGATGATAAAGCACAGCAAAATATACACTTATAGGTTTTATACATTCTGATTTATCAATAAAAAAAGTCGAAAGTATACTGTGTGGAATTTCTTGTTCAGGTTGAAAATTTCCGCCTTTAGTAATTCTTTTTTGAAATTGAGAATTTGCCTTACCGTTATCATGTTTTAAACACGAAACAAGTAAATCAGAGTATAAATCATCAGATTTTATATAGCCGAGCTTATAGAGCAGTTTTGCCTGCTCTATAAGCTCATTTGAATGTTGTCCGATTGTTTTGTCGGGTTTTGCAAGTTTATCTTCTATATTCATTACAAATACCTCAAGCTAAAAACACTGAATATATGCCGTTCTCGGTTTTGTCAAGCATTATGCCTTTACAACCGTTTTCAATATAGTTAAGTTGACAGAAAATAATAGGTACACGATTAAACACTCGTTTTCTCATACCGCCCTTTAACTGCACTGTTTTGTAATCCTTAGGCATTAAATATTTTGTACCGCCTGTGTATCCGCCTTCCGTTTTAGAGATTATATCCATATCGTCTTTATTAATTTCGAGATACTCGACAGGCATATAAACATCAAAATCAGCTTCTCCGTAATCGACATCTTCGTCAACATCAAAAAGCTCTGTTTGAGCACACTCAAGAACTTCTACAAAATCCTCTCCTCTGCCGATTGCAGTAAGATTTCCGATATTATCCATAATATCATTCATAGTATTTTCATCTGCAACTATATGAATGATAAGTTCAATATCGCAGAGAAGTTCATAATACTTAGGGCCTTTTGCAAGCGTTCTGAAATGGGAATACGGAATAGTATACTTTACCTTTTCGTACTCATCATACACAGCCTTTATATGCTTAATACGCTTATCAAATTCTTTTACTTCTTCGGCAGAAATATTTTCATCGGCTTTCATTTCTTTGAGCCGAGTTTTCATTTTATTAATGATTTTTTTATGCTTGTCAATTCTGCGTTTTGTACGCTTTAAAAAGCGGTATTCTTCAAGCAATTTTTCATTAATTGCATTAATTGTAATGCCTTTTTCAAAGCTGTTTCCTTGAGCCTTTTGTGCAGTAGCCACAACCTGATATGCACTTGAAAGCATATCGGGATTTTTCATTTTTACAAGCAAATTTCTGTCATCATTAAGACTGTTAAGAAAACAATCATCCTTATACATTTTTGTTTTTAGAGAACCGTACTTTCCCTGTACGCTTACTTGCATAGGATGATAAGATGTATAACCGCAAGCCTTGTGAATTGCTCCGATAACAGTTGAATACGGCGGTAAAGGAAATGTCATACGGTTTTGTACAGTTTCTTCTTTTTTGTAATTTGCACTGTTTTGTTTTATATGAAGTCTAATTGCTTTCATATTAATTCCGCCTTACTCCGAAAAATACTCTTTAACCTGACCTCTGAGATTTTCAAAAAATTCTGTCATACTTACAGGATTAAGTTCTCTTACAATTTCGTCCTCGTTTGAAAGCTCGCCGTTACGCATAAGTGCGCAGCTGTAACCTTGAGCAAGTTTTTCCTTAATCGGCTCTATAATAAGTCTTTTGCCTGAAACAGAAACAGCATTTTCAAAAATATGAGTTTTTCTCGGTGAAAGACCGCCTACCACAAAAATCGGCTCTGCGTTATCAAGATTTCCCTTAACGACAAGTGAAAGATTTTCTACTGCGTCAATAAGAGCAATTACTCTTTCACACTTTTCTGTGTTATCTGCCTCTGCACCAAAGTTTTCGTCCTTACCGATTTTTTCAAGGTCAATTGTAAGACTGTAAATTTTAGATGATTTGTCATATTCATACTGATAAGGCATAAGACCGCAATCCTTTGCATTGTTTTGAACATTTAAACCGTGTGCCATAGCATAATTGGTTGCAAGGTAAAGGTTATTGTGAAAACGGGCATCATTAATAAACGGCTCTGTAGCAACAGCATCTGTAAGATAGAAAGAACTGTTACGGATGTATGTAACATCTTTTGTTGACATATATCCACCCTCAAGCGCACGGCATGTTGCGGCATTTACATCTTCATTAACAAGTTTCTGCATTGCTCCGTCGATTGATGTCTGTAAATCATCATAAAAACCCGACTGAACACAGATAGCGTTTTTAAGGCTCTCACGACTTCTTGTAGCGTACTCTTTTCCGCCTCTGAATACCTTTTGTACACTTGAAATATTACCGAGGCTTTCGCCGTAGTTGCTTGTCATATTTGCGATTACAGTTAATGTTAATGCTTTATTTTTCATAATAAAATCTCCTTTATATTAGTTATTTTTTGAGCTTACTTCAATTAATGCGCTTGCAAAAGCAAATGCAAGATCTTTATTTTCTTCCGCATTTTCAAGAAATGTATAGAAAAATGAAAATTCCATTCCGACATAAGCAGACAAACTAAGTATAATCTCTTTTGCTCTGTCGTAATCATGTGCGCAAAGAGCACTGATTATTTTTTGCTTATATGAATTAATTTTATTACTGCTTTTCATTTCAATTAGTTTTTTGGAAGTTAAAAATCCACAACTTTTTGCTGACTTAATTTCATCCATAATTTCATTTCCTTTCCAAGATACATTTATGTCTATTAGCATATCAGTTCTGCTTTTTATATAGCCTTTACCGGCATTATCATCAAAATAAAACTTAAGCATCATTAAAATTACATCGTCAAGCAACACATTGTTAAGACAACGCATATAAACTTCTTTCTCAAGATTAAACCAATAATCATCATTGATTTTTTTGACAAAGTTTAATGATTTTCCCGATAATTCTCTTAACTTTTTTAATCTTTCAAGTCGTACAAAGAATGTTTCGTAATAAGCCTTATCTTGAGATTTTGATATAATTTCAACATCATAGCTTATATAATCCTTTGAATTTTGCAAAACAAGCATTAGTTTGTTTTTGTCGTCTTTATTTTCTGTACTGCTAAGTTGATTTGAAAAAGCATAGTTTGTTTGAGTTAAAGACTTAACAGAAAAATTGTTATTCACAAAATAAGTTTCTCTCATATCAGAATTTGAAAAAGCAAACGGTATAAAATCAAATTCTAAAATATCATTGCTCTCAAAACTTTCCTTTGAAAAACAAAAGCCGAGATTACTTGTTTTTCTGTCTTTGTCAACATTGTAGCCTCTAAGTCTGCAAGTGCTGTTATCTTCGGTAAAAATAAGTCGTTCATTGCAGTAATTCTTATAAAGGTTATTGCCGTTTTTAAAGATATTCTTTATAATTTCCGCCCTGTTTTCTTCAATGGAACAAATAAAAATATCTTTATTTGTTCCATCAAATTTTATTTTGTCAAATAGCCCTTTAAGAACTGTTTTGCTCTTAACAAGGTCGTTTACCAATTTAATTTGTTCTTCACTGAATTCTTGACTTTCGAGAATGTTTAAAATATTTTTGTGAGTCATATATTTTTCAAAATAGTTCTCTGCAAACTCAAGATATTTTTCTTCTGTTATATCTTCACTTTTGTAAATAATACCGTCAAAGCCGTGGATATAATTATCGGGCTTTTCTTCAACATCACAGAGCACTTTGTAATCAATTCCAAAGTAATCAAAATATTTACATAAACCGACAACGGCTGCTGCAAACCTCCAATCGGTAGGCTGCAGCAAAGTGTCATAATCAAAGTAATCAATCTTTGTTTTCATTAATTCGGTTCACCTCCCTCCGATAAAAGCTCGGCAAAGCCAAATCCTGCGGATTTTCGTGAACCTATACCGCTTTTCAGCAGATAATTAATAACCGATTTATCGGCATTAATACTAAAACTGCCTAAACTGCATTCAATGTAGTTTTTGTAGTGATAAACCACTGTTTTTTTTGCGTTTAACGGTTTAATTTCAAAGTTTGAAATTAACTTTTCATCAAAACCGCTTTCAACAAGCTGCTCTTTAATTACCTGTTTTACAATCTCCGTAAAATCCGGATTTGCAACCGAAATATACCTATCCGAATTATTCTCGGCTTTATGTAATCTGATACACAAAGGGCTAAGCATTTTCACAACAGCGGATGATGAAGTAACATTTTTTTCCGGCACAAGATTAACACTGACAAGTTTCATTTCGTTGCCGAGCGGAGCTGGAATCGGCTTGTCCTTTTGCTTTATAAAAGCAGACATAAAAATACATCCCGTATTATAGTCAGCTGTTGAAAAAGTAATGTTTAGTTGATTTTTCCCGAGTTGAATTTCCGTTTTAGAAAACTTCGGCATAGGCAGATTCACCGCAAAAGTAAAATTTCTGCGTTCCGGTGTAAAATAATATTTTTCATAATATTTTCCCTCGGCAATATCTGACAGTGACCGTTTAAAAAACGAAAGCATAATTCGTCGATAATCAATCGGCAGCTTATTGTTTTGCAAATAAAATCGCAATAAGATTTTCATATTTACCTCCATTTATTATTTTAATAGTATTAGATTTCGTTATTAGAGTTATGATATTTCACAACTCTAATTACAGTATAGCGTTCACAATTTTGTTTGTCAATACCTAATATATATTTTCTAAGAAAATTTTTTTATAAATAAGCTTATAAATACATTTATTTTTATAAATTTAGTACATTTGATATTTACAATTAATTATGATATAATTTAATAAATCTTTCCAAAATGGATTTTAAATAATATTTATTTACACCACTTTTTAATCTATCCAAATTGGATTTTGTCTTTACCAGCTTAAATGACAAAGTGAAGTTAGGGTAAATATACCCTTTTCACAACAAAAAGCC
>ERZ857922.709-NODE-709-length-47686-cov-8.541202_pt1 | contig 47686 bp, 61 predicted proteins | sample MGYA00519579_ERZ857922 | MGnify/ENA primary metagenome ERZ857922 (study PRJEB31778, sample SAMEA3449375) | human gut metagenome | biome: human gut; feature: human-associated habitat; material: faeces | place: United Kingdom | collected 2010/2012 ... | reverse complement strand
CACGCAGTAGGCAGCGCCGCCAGCTGTTCCAATGTCAGAAAACCGCTGCTCTGCGACACATCAACCATCACAGGCGCAAATCCCACATACCCCTCAGCCTTTTCAGCGTCGGAAACATTGTATGTGCCGTTTTCCGTTATAGTTATGGGCTTGACCTTGCCGCCTCCATTCATCAGCCCCAGCAGGAACCACATCATATCATCCATCGCCGCTCACCTCTGTCATTGTGGGAATAATGTTGCCGTCTGCGTCCTCAGTAATGGCATACTCAAATATTTTGCCGTTGTAGTTCGCCCGGAGGCTTTTGCCGTCCTCAGCGATCTTCACCGCAGTTGGAAGCATACCGTTAAGAAGCGCCCCCGCAAATCTGGCAACACCCTCGCCTGCCATCTCAAAGCCGTATTCGGTTTTAGAACTTTCATCGGAATTTTCGGAATTTTCAATAGCGCTTACAAATTTCAGCCCCTGGTCAGTGATCTCCGTGCAGCCATAAATGCGGTTAGCTGCTATCCGCTGATTTATGGCACGGGTCAGCAGGTCATTATAAACGGACGAGCTTTCAGGCATCTGTGGAGTTGACAGCGACGCAACCGCACCGTCAGCGCAAAGATTGATAGATATGTTTGTGACTGTGTAGGATTTATCACCGACTATAGCCGTGCCGTATGGATCAATATTGCCCTCTAAAACAGCGCTGAAGCTCAGCGGCTTGTATGTGTACGCACCGCCTTCAAACAGCCTTGTAGCCAATGACTGGGCTATTCCTTGCGTTATAAGCGTATTTGACAGCTCGATGATGTTTGCAGGGGCACCGCTGCCGTTATCATAAACGTTTGAGCTGTCACCCGTTACGATAAGCCTTGTGTAGCTGTTTGTGGGATATTCGATGATAGCACTGTGGTTAGAGCAGCTTGCAGCAGAAGTTTCCACGCCTATTCTGTGATAGCAAAGGCTGTTATCACTTCCGCTTTGCACAAAACAGCCGGACGCACCCGCAAGCGCTTCTATTATGGCGTTGCAGCTTGCTCCCTTGTATGTGCTGGCAGTGACATTGCCCACAAGCAGCTCGGTCGTTCCCGATGCACCCAAAAATCCGCACTGTGCAGCAATTTTATTGGAAATCTCAGTGGCGGATATGTCCTTATAAATGGGGTCGCCTTTGGAATCTGTCTTGTCTCCGTCTTTTAACGTCGAATAGTCAAACGGCTGAGACAGCTTGCGTGATCGGTCATATGCCGTAATGCTTACAGTGTACTCGGTGCGATTTTCGCTGTCGATAAAAAATGTCGGCAGTCCGTCAAATCCCACAACCGTAACGCTTTCGCCCCCGTTAAACAGAAAATCCGCATAAACGGTGGCAGAGAGCTGCTGGGTCACTATGCTGCCTATGCCAAGTCCCGAAAGGCTTTTATTTATGCTGATATTGCTTATCTTTTCGGGTCCGAATGTCCGCCCGCCTATTATCAGTCCGTAAGGTATGCTAAAGACTGCTCGGGGCGAGATCGCACACCGAGCTGATGTTTACAGTCCACATACACACGCCTGAAGATGTCTCATAATCAAGCTTTGCCGTAAAATCAGGCGCATTGAAGTCCGCTGATGTGTCGCCGAATGTTATGTTTACGGAAGCGGACTTGCAGGCATTTTCGATAGTCTTTTTGACATCATCGGGAACAGTAAATGCCGCCGATATCTGATATTTGTATCCCAGCAAGACCTTTGATTTCTGTCCGTTCAGCCCCTCAAATCCGCTGGAATATACCGCTGTACGGTTTATGCTTAGGTCGCCTTTTTCGCAGTATTCCGATAGGTCAAGGGTGCCAATTTTGAGCAGTGCCAAAAAAATCGCTCCTCTCCGTTTTATTTAATCATAACATAAAACGGGGAGGAGCATTTCGCAGTTAATCTCTTCTTGACGCAATAAACGCCGAAAGCGTGTCATCGCTCTTTATGCACGCCGATGATGGCGGCAGCATATTGTTGAGCTGGGATATGCTTTTGGTATATTTCTCAAAAAGCTTCATCATCACATCAACCACAGGACGGGTGCGCTCATACGGCTCTAACTTTTCGCTCTGAGTAAACATTTCCACCCAGCCGTTTTCGATGATGTCGTCCATCAGTTCAAGTGCCTGCACGTACTCAAATGCAGCTACCTTGCAGAGACCCTTTGCGATCTCCTTGCGCTTAGCGTCCATGTCTGCGCACTGACGTTTCAGCTTGTTTTCATAGGCCTTGATTTTTGCAAGCTTCTCTTCCTTATCCATATTCTCATTCCCTTCTGTTAAGTTGATGTTCTGACCTTTTGCTCGTACTGCTTTTGACTTATGCCCTTTGCCACTGTTTCTCCGTCCATGGTTACGGACGTTTCAATCGTGGGATTAAAGGATACGGAAATGCCATTGCCAAGTGAGCTGTTAAGCAGTATCGCAATAGATTCAAGCAGGGCGTTGGTCTTTGACGTATCGGTCACGGTGCTGTCGGTGCTGCCGTTATTGCTTGCTGATTTATCATTCAGTGTCTGCGCAGTGTTCTGTGTCTTGCCGAGCGCAGACGCTATTCCTGTCAGGTTAGGCAATGCGTTTCCGATGATGTTATCAACAGCGCTGAGTAGATTGTTGGCAAAATTTGTGCCTGCGGTTTTTCCCGCTTCCGAAAAATCCTCAGAGGAGCCGAGAGAAGCCGCTGCCAGCTTTTTTGATGCCGCCTTGTCCCGTTCCGCAAGGTCTTTCACGCTGTCAAACTTAGTGGGAGATCTCAGCAATATACGGGCATATTCCACAGCCTCGATAGGGTCCATGGTCAGCAGCTCGTCGATAACGCTCTGCGGCATACCCTTTGCGGCAAGCTGTGTCAGATATCCTGGCAGCTTTTCCTTTGCTGCAACGATCTTTTCCATTTTGCTCGTATCAATGCGCTCTGAGCCCTTGCTTCCGTATCTGCTGTTTGATACATTTTTCGTAAAGACAGAGCCGAAATCAGCCTGATACTTTGCCTGCAGCTTTTCAATTTCCTCGGTTTTCTTTTTTGCACTTTTGGCTTCCTTGTCGTTGGCTTTTTCATCGGCATCGGCGACCTTGTTTCTGCCCTCAACAAGCTTCAAATAAAAGTTATCATACAGCTCACTGCCCTGACCGAGTGCATCGACTATCTTTTCCAGCTGGTCATAATACCAGTTGTCATCGTCCTTGTGGTTAAGGGCTTTTTCTATGTCTGCCTTTTTGACAAATCCATCAACAGCAGTTTTGAGCTTGCTGTCATCAAGGCCTTTTTCCACTCCGTATGCAATAGCCTTGGAAGCGGCCTCGCCTATATCCTTGCCTTCCGAGACCGCCTGGGCATACATACTGTCCATGGTGTCAAGGATCGCCTGAGCTTCCTTTTTGGCTTCCGTCTTTTCGTTGCTTTTGGAATTTTTGGCGGCAGAATCGGCAATTTTCTTTCTGCCGTTGAGGATCGTTGTCATGTATTCCTTATACAGCTCGGAACCTTCTCCGAGAACAGAGATTATCTTCTCTTCCTCGTCATAAAGCCAGCTGTCATCAGCACCAAGCTTAGCCTGTTCGTATTTCAGATCAGATACATATTGCTTGACAAGCTTTTTCAGGTCGGAATCCTTCATGCCGCTTTCCATGGCAGCGGTCAGCGCATCGGCAGCTATTTCTCCGACAGACTTGCCCTCGGATTCAGCTTTTTCCCTTGCGGCGGATATTGCGTCTCCCACAACATCGGAAGCGGCATTTTCTGCCTCTCCCGTACCACCTTCGGCTCCTTCAGCAAAACCCTCGCCAAATGCGCCGCCAGCTTCCTTGCCGCCGTTGTTCGTTGCTTCGGCCTCTTCCGTCAAAATGGTGTTGTAGGTGTCAATAATGCCCTGATATCCTGTCATAGATTCGTACAGGGCGTTTACCTGTACTGTTGCCTTGGTAAATTCCTCGTTAGCATTATCCATTGCCGCACGCAGGTCATCTGCCGAGCCTGCCCAACTGTCAGGCACAATGCCTGTGCGGTCCATTTCTGCTATCATTCCGCTGAGGGAATTTATCTGCTCATACCACTTGTTCTTCTCAGCCAGAGCCTGCTCATACTTGCTCGTGACTTCATCAATGTTCACCAGGGCTTCACCGTAATCGTCCTGCAGGAATGACAGCTTTGCCTGTCTCTGCTGCGATGCAATGACATCATCAATGGACGTTCTTAGTCCCTGATATCCCTGTATCTGACCACCGATAAGCTGTATATTTGTCCCGGCCAGAGTATTCAGCTCGTTGATAGCATCTCCGAGCCTGCCGCTCTGGTCTATCTGATTGCCCTCTTCATCAACAAGGGTCTGTATTTCTTTCCAAAGGGCACGTTCCTTTTCAGCCTTGCTGTCTATCTCGCTGCTCTCTTCACGGAATGCGCCTATCCTGTTTTCTATAGCGTCCTGCTGTTCCAGCATAGCCTGGGTCACTTCGTCAAGTGCATCTCTTTCCCTCAAGGTCTCTGCCATTGAATCAAGCTGAGAAGCGCCAAGCTTGCCCAGAGCCGTTGCAAGCCCTATAGCAGCCGCAGCAACAGCAACATATATGTTTGCCTTTGCCGCATCATTAGCAGCTATCTGCGCCGCTGTAGCCGCTTCCTGAGCTGTCTTATAGTCCTTTATGGCTTTTACAAGACTGTTTACATGGGCTACCATTGTGCCTATCTTCCATGCTCCCCATGCGGCTCCCATTCCTTCAACGGTTGCAATGATATTATCGCCGTTTCGGGATATCCAGTCAAGAGCGTTTATCAGCGCAGGAATACCCTCATCAGCCGCAAACGCCGCCGCTTTTTCTATCAGCTTTCCGAATTTATCTGCCAGTCGTTCAATTACTCCCGAAAGCTGCCCCTCTGTAACGGAGCGGCTCAGCTCCGATATCTCCCTTGTAGCCGACTGCACAGCGCTTTTCAGCGGTTCTTCCAGGTAATCATACACTTTTATGCCGAGACCTTCAAGCGCTGACTGCATCGCCGTTACGTTGCCTGTAAGGTTGTCCTGCATGGTTTTGGCGGTTTTGAGCAATGCACCGTCGCAGTCGTAAAGCGTTTCCGAAAGGTCGTCATACTCGCCGTTAAGACCATTTACCATAGCCTGTAAAGCGGTTATCTGAGTTTTACCGCCGAGCATAGCTTCAAGGTTATTGCGCTGCTCATCGGTAGCACTTGCCAGAGCGTTGCCCATCTCCTTCAGGACTTCGGTGACATCCTTCATATTGCCTTCGTTGTCATACAGTGACAGCCCCAGCGTGTCCATAGCCTCGGCGGTCTTTTTGGTGCTGCCAAGCATATTTACAAATATTGAGTTGAGCGCCGTTCCCGCTTCGGTGCCCTTGATACCTCTGTTTGCCATAACACCCAGAACAGTGGAGAGGTCTTCCACGTTCAGGCCGAAATTATGCGCTGAACCGCCGCATTCGATAAACGCTTCCAGCAGCTGCTGCATATTTGTGTTGGAGTTGCTCTGAGCTGCCGCTACAACGTCAAGATAATGTGACAGGTCGTTTACTGATACACCCATAGCCGACATGGAATCTGTGACCAGGTCGGAGCAGGTAGCAAGATCCATTTCGCCTGCCTCCGAGGCACGCAGTATAGGCTCAAGGCCTGTCAGCATTTCCTCGGTTTTCCAGCCTGCAAGCGCCATGTAGGAGAGCGCATCGGCTGATTCCGACGCAGTTTTCGAGGTGTTGGCACCCATAGTCTCTGCGGCTGCCCTGAGCCTTTCGAGGTCATTTCCTGTCGCTCCTGAGATAGCCTCAACACGTGACATGGATTTTTCAAATCCCGAACCTACCTCCGCAGCAGCCCCGACAGCTCCAACAGTAGCAGTGCCTACAGCAGCAACAGCTCCGCCCGCAACGGCTGCAACGTTCTTGATGTCGCCCGCAACGTCGTCCATGGCAGATTTCAGGTCCTTTACAGCATCCTCATAGCTTTTTATGTTTTTCTTTGCACCCTTGAAATTATCGCCGCTTTTTTCAGCGGATTTTCCGAGGCTTTCGGTGCTTTTCTTGGTACCGCTCTGCTCTGACTGTAAATTCTGCAGTTCACGCTTGGTGTTCTCCACCTCACGCTGATACGCACGGTATTCATCGGCAGTGATATGACCGTCCTTAAAGCTGGCTTCCAGCTCCTTTGCCTGGTTTTGCAGCTCCTTCATTTTCGCCTTGGTGGCTTCAAGCTCATTCTGATATGATTGGTACTGCTCCGAATTTATTTTGCCGCTCTCAAAGTCAGATCTCATCGTCTCATTTTGCTTCTGGAGCTCTTTCAGCTTTTCCTTGGTGGCATCAATAGCTTCTTTCAGCGGAGCATACTGCTCTTCCCATTTGCTCTGATTTTTAAACGCATTATCTGTCTTTTTCTGGACGCTTTCCAGCTCGGTGAGCTTCTTCTGTGTATTGGATATGGCTTCCGACAGCAGATCCTGCTTCTGGGCAGCCAGTACAACAGACTGCGGGTCCAGCTTCAGCGAGCTATCGACTTCTTTCATTTCGGAAGCAAGCTTTTTGGACTTCTTTTCAATTTCATTCAGCGCACTGGTCACGCCCGAAACGTCAAGCCCTAGCTTTGCGGTAATACCTGCAATATTCTTCTTTGCCATTACATCATCCCCCAAGGAATTTTACAAACGAAGCCACATCGTCAGCAGTCGCTTCGCGGACTTCATTCTCTGCCTTATGCTTCTTTCCGCCGCCTGTATTTTCTATGCAGCGCAGCAAAAATCCAACCGATATATCGTTCAGGTCAGCGACCGAGAAGCCGCAGCGGAGAGCTGATATCGTCAGTCTTTCCGACAGCTCATCGCTCTCTGTATCCTCTGTGTCAGCATCATTGCAGCCGTCATCCGTGCCGTATATGCCAAGACTTTTTTGCATCAGGTCGGCAGCAGCTTCCACAGCAGAAAGCAAATCAAAATCATCTCCGAGATCTTTCCGAAAGATATCAGGGTCGGCAATGTTCCTGTCCGCACATTTGGCCATAGCCCATATAAGGCGGTATCCTACCTTTATGGCTGTAAGCGGGGATTTGCCTGCTGCCGTAAAATCTTCCGTGTATTCGGTGCCGAACTGTTCTTTGTAGGCTATCAGAACGGCAGCGCTTGCCCTCATGTTAAACTGTCCGCCGTTATAGCGTATAGTTTTTTCAACAGCCATATTAAACCTCCTTGAAGCCAAAGAACGTCTTGTACGCCGTACTGTCCGCATTCTGGTTTATGCTGCGTATTTTCCGCTGACTGTTGCGTCGGGCGTAAATAGGGATAGATATGGTCTGCACCTCTATGCCCTTGCTGTTTGTTTTACGCTTTATCTCCGGCTGTCCCGCCTCACACGACCACAGTATCTCTCTCTGACCGTTTGCGGTATATATCAGCGAGAAATCATTCATGCTGTTTGCGGAAATATATATCTCGGTAAATGTGCCGTCATCGTCGCTTTCCCAGTCGAATATATCCTTATAAAAATCGAGGGGCATAACGCCCAGCTCAATGCTGCCGTCATACCCCTCTTTGATATATTTGACACCTTTTCCGCTGCCTCTGATACGCTTATCAAATTCAACGGTAACTTTCGGGGAAAGCGACAGGCTGACAGCCGCTTTGAGCGGCTTTAATTCTCCGCCGAACACATAATAGCATTCAGATAATCCGTGAATTATCATATCCTGTCTCACCTTCCGAAATTATTCGCCGCTATCATCTACATTAGGCTCGTGCATATCTGTGTACCATGCCGCATATGCTGCCTTTGCGGTCGCATCGGTAACATCGCCCGAAATATGTCCGACGGTGAAATGATCGTTTTCACGGGGCATTGCGGTGATAGTCATGGCATCAGTGCTGGGAGTGATGGAGCTTTCCACCGTCTGGCCCTTGATAGAGGGACGGGAAATCGTATTTCTGTATGTGATGAATCTGGTCTTTGTCACATCGCCATTGACCTCGAACATCATTACAAATTCCTTTGTTACAGCATCTGCACTTTCAAGCTGTACACCGTTTTTATCAACGATCTCGCCGAGAGCCTTCTGGCGGAACCAGTCGGGTATCGTTGCGATCTCAAGGTCGCCCGAATAACCTGTGTTTGCGTTCTTAACGAAATACGCAATGTCATCTGCGTAAAATTCTGACTTATCGCCCTGAGGATCCAGACTGATATTTACCGCACCGGGAATAGGCATGATGTTCACCTTGTTGGTTTCACCTGCCTTCTTCTCGAATGTGTATGTTTTTGATTCGGGGTCGTACTTGTCAATAAACAGTACGTGTACATTGGAAAGGCCAAACTTTACCTTATTCATTATCCGTTACCTCCTCCGGAATTTCAAACGTATAGGTTTTTACAACAATATTTTCGTCCCTGTTGTATCCCATGATGTATGTATAGGGGATATTGTTGTCATCAAAAATTTTATCAACAGCATATTCAATATCTTCCTGCCGATCGTCATCGTACATAGCCAGATACATCTGACACCTGGCTACAGGGAAATAAACGCCGTTGTCTGCATATAAATTGTTTCCGCTGCCTATTTTGGCAACGCAGGCGTGCGGGAAGGGTACATCTTCCGGGTCAGGCACGACCCATTTATAGCATGGGATACCCGCCTCGCAAACTAATTTTTTAACATCTGATAATCTCATGGCTTATCCCTCGAAAGCGTCCGCAATGCGGTCAATGTAAATGTCGTTGAATTCACGCACGACCTTTTCAATATGCGGCTTGCCTGGTACCCAGTGCTGGTCTTTGCCTGCATTGTGACCGTCCTCCAGCAGATGTGTCAGCATATATCTGCTTTTGTTATATACCGTGAAATCGGTGTATGTGGTTTTCAGCGTGTCAAGACCTTTCACATATTCAATGTGCTGTTCACCGTAGATCGTCCAGCCTTTTGCATATGTTCCCGTTTTCTTGGGCGCAGCCTCTTCAATGGCTTTTGCCATCTCTTTTGCTGTCTTTCTGGTGATCTTGTCCAGCGCCTTTATCTGGTCAGCATAGTGCAGCCCGAACCTTGCAGCAACCGCCTTTGAAAAATCAGCCATGCTCTCATATTTGTAGTTGAATGGATCACGTTTTGACATTCTGCTCACCAGCCTTTGGGGTCAGATACAATTCTGTGATACCGTCTTTATCATATGTCCTGTAAACAGAATATACAACGCCGCTGTATTCACACAGCTTTTCGCCCCTGTACTCAAACGACCGCAGCCGCATACACAGCTTGGGCTTGATGCCAATGGCTTTGTCAGCGTCAGCGTGGAAAAATTCCTGCTGCGTAATGCTTGCCTTGTCCGCAAGCACCTTCCGTGACGGGGCTTCTCTTCCAGCACGGAGCAGCATCGGAGTGATGAAATTATACCTTGTCATTATTATCACCCCTCAGCTGCAGCTGACTGGCCATAGCCTTAAAGCCCTCGGAAAATTCAGTGCCGTTCTGGTTCAGAAGGTCATTAACGCCCAGCGCTATGCACTGTATTTCGTATTCCGAAGCATTATCCAGAGTAACAGCTCCGCCGCCGTTGTTTATGTAACGCATAACGGCGAGAGCCTTTATCCGCAGCTGATTATTGGTATCAGCGTCATCGGTAAGTATCCCCAATGCGGCTTTTACCTTTTCGGTCAGTTCCTCTGCCGTCATACATTACACCCCATTTCTCAGGCAGTATAGCTAAGGCTGATAAGCGCAAACGCCTTTTCGGCAAGAGGAGCGCCGTCAACTATCGCATATGCCGCATAGTCAGTGTTTCTCTGCTTCACGTGGTCCTCAGTGTTTAAGGTAACGTCCTTGTTGATGTTGACAGCATAGCCGTTCTTTGCGTTACCCACGAGTATCTTGTCGTCAGGTACGGCAGAATCAAGCTTTACAGCCTTGCCGAGAATGTGGCCGACTAAACTGTTGGCTACATCGGAAGACACTGTGAAAATAGGTCTGCCTACAGTATCGCAAAGAGATGCAATTCTGCCCCAGAGGGTCTTGGAATTGATGTAATATGCCGCACCTGCCTCGTACTTTGCGTCGATGGCAGCGTTGGCAGCGGCAAAAGCAGCAATCATCTGCTGGGCGGTGGGATTTGCAACAGCGATGTTCTGCGCCGAATATGTACTCTTGGCAAGCTGTGTGAGAATGCCGAGAGGCTCAGGCTTCCATGGAGAGCTTTCTGTGGAGGCGGCAACGCCTCTGCCTCTCAGTACGCCGTATCCGAGAGCCGCTCCCATCTTTTCGGAAAGTTTTGCTCTGATGTAGGGCAGGAATTCCGAGATGCTCATTTCCTTGAGCTTCCAGGAAACTGTGATAGAACGGGCAAGCTCACAGCCGTTCAGGGTGATAGTTGCAAAGGTCTCCGAACCATCAGCGGTGGAAGTGCTTTCGTCGTACCATGCTGCATCGGAAGATGCGGTATCCTTGGCAAATGTAACAGTGCCCTTGACATAGGTCTTGAAAACGTCCGCATAGAAGGGATATGCCTCCGATACATCATCAAGAATGCCCTTCATAAGCGTGCTGGGGATAACTGCGCTTGTGGTAGTGGTGGTAAATGCTGCGTTATACGCCTTCATAACAGCCACGTCCTCGACGGACATAGTTTCGGGCTTGACAGCCCATTTTGCCCAGGCATTTTCATACTTTCTTTCGGCTGCGTCGTTCTCCGTGCCGTTGTCAGTGCCCATAAGACCCAGGTCAATACTGCCCTCGGCTGATGTTCCCACAGGAACGGTGCTCTCGCCGCAGATATCAACAGCAGGCGCAGCATTGGAAAGGGCATCAGCATTTTTCTTGGCAACGAGCAGAGCATTGATCTTATCGTCGAGCGCCTTGATCTCGTCCATTTTGGCGTTTGCGCCATCAATGTCACCGTCCTCGATCATCTGATTGGCAGCAGCCATCAGTTCAGCTCTCTGTGCCTTAAGCTTTTCAAACATTTTGCATTTCTCCTCTCATCATTAAAAATCTTGCTTTGGCTTTCGCCGCCGCAGCTTTATCATTCTTCAGCTTATTGTCGGTCGGTGTACCTTCCGGCTTTTTCCCCGAAGTGTTGATTTTGGCGATATAACCGTCACACAGTCCCATCTCAACAGCCTTTTCAGCCGTCAGCCATGTGGTATCGTTCATCAGCTCGACAGCCTTTTCCTTGCTCATGCCTGTTTTAGTGACATATGCACTTGCAATGGATTCGTCGATGTTTTTGAGCATGTCGGCCATCTTTTCCAGATATTTGTGGTCTCCTGCGCCTGCAAAGCAGCTGGAGCAGTGTACCATGACCATTCCTACGGGGGATATACGGCAGTCAGCCGCACACATGATAACGCTTGCCGCACTTGCCGCAAGCCCCGTAACGTTTATGCGGACATTGCCCTTGTAGCCGAGAATGGCAGTGTATATTTCAAACCCTGCGAATACATCACCGCCGCTCGAATTGATGTTTATTTCAACATCGTCACCGTCAGCCTCAGCCTCGGCAAGCTGTGACTTCACTTTCTTGGGGTATGTCGCCGCAATGCCGTATCTGTCGTACATAGTGCCATAATCATCATCAACGATGCTGCCGTTTATCTCAATCGTTCTCATCACTCTCACCGCCTTCCGTTATAACGCCTGTATCTTTACGCAGCAGCAGTTTGTTTCCTCCCGGTACAGCTGCCATGCCGAAAGCAGCACGCCATTCATTTGTGGTCATAGCTCCACGGTCAACCATTTCACGCAGATTCAGCTTTGTTTCAATGCTTGCCGCCGCCAGATTATAGCTTTCAAACACGATCTCATTGCCGCAGCCACGTTCTCGACGTGAAAATATCCTGTTGGTGTATGCCGCCGCAAATTTCAGCAGCACAGGCTCAATGTTGGATTCATAATATGCGTTCCACTGGTCTTCTGTCCAGTCTGAATTGACTATAGCAGAATTTGTGTTGAAAATGCTGTAAATTCTGTCCGTGATCAATTTTACCGAGGAAGAGGGTGGAACGTATTCCTTCTGCGATATCTGCTCAGCTTTTGCCTTGCTGTCCACAGCCGCAACGCCCATAGTCTCCGAGCTTTCGAGGAACTGTGCCGCAAAATTTCTCGCCTGGCGTTTAAGATCCTCGTCTCTCAGCGCTGCATTGTAGGTCAGCAGCCAGCGAATGATGCCCGAATTTTTGATAGCGGTAATTATGCCGCTGTCAATAGCCGAAACGCATTCCATCAATGGAAGCAGGGCCTCATATTTTGGCGTGCCGAAAATATCATCGGTGTAGAAATCGTCTCGCAGATGAATGATGTCACTGTACGGGAATACAACATTTTTGCCGTTATTCAGCATAAATTCCAGATACAGGTTCCGCTCCCTGTCATATCTTTTTACGACGCTGTATGCCGTAATGGGATATATCTGCTCGGGATACCCGAGGTCGTCACGGATTATCAACGCAAATGCGTTTGAGTTCAGCGCAAGCTGTGATGCAAGGCGTTCCTGCAGCTCCTGACCTGTCATATACGGATTGGGTTCCAACAGCAGAAATCGGATATACGCCTCAGGATTGACCTTGATATCCTCATCGCCGTCATCGTTTATGCAGTGGCGTATATGCTTGCCTACTGCCTTGCCGACAGCAGATGCCAGCGGACGTACAGCCGACCGCACAACATCGGAATGATACAGCTTTCCGTCAAACGCAAAATATCCCGTGTCCCCCTCGTCGGTCATAAGCTTCATCACAGTTGCCGATGAACCGCTTCTGCCGAAAAATCGGGCAATTCTGTCCCTTACAGTAGCAAAAAAGCTCATTACTGCTTCACCGCCTTTTTACGCTGCTTGTCGGGAGTGGCAGTGCTTTTGCCTGCACGTTTTCCCTCAGTATCACGTTCGGCACATTCATGCTTTCTGCGCACATCACAGGCGGCAGAGTTGAAGTCACACCACCATGCGTTATGGTGGCAGCATTTTTCAGCGTATTTGCAAGCCGTGATGTTCACCTCATTTCTCAAATTACTTTGCTTCAATTATAATTTTACAATAAAAATGCCCCTCAGATTTTGCAGTTACAAAAGCGCACCCTGCCTCACAGAAAGACAAGGTGCGCTTAAAAGCTGTATTCTTACCCCCTCGATTTCGAGGGGGTATGTTTTGGTGGAGCCAACAAAACGTGATTTATAGCCGTTTATCCGAGAGATTTTATAATCTCGCTTTCCCTTTCGCTGATTTCCCAACGTTCAGCCTTTTCACGTTCAGCCTTTTCACGTTCAGCCTTTTCACGTTCAGCCGTCAACCTTTCTGAAAGTAACAACCCTTCGCCAAATATAGTTTTTTTTGCCGCTTTTTGGGCATCAAGTGCGGATATTCTAACACTTTCAGAGCGTGGAATAACAAAATCAATACCGCATCGACCATAAGCATAGATTGATGCAGATGATATTACTTCAGGCGGATAGCTGTATTTTGGCAACTGCTTTTTTAATGATTTTGCATTCTTTTTATTTGCTTCTGTGACCGCTTTAAATAAACTCGGTGGCGTTCTCATTCTGATCTCGGGATTATCCAGATTTGTGACAAATGATGTATTGACCTCAGCCCCGTTTTCATATGTAACGGGTACACCGATACAAAGTGCTGTACAAATATCCGATAATCTTGTAATGCTTGTGAGGGTAGGTGCAAACAAAAAGAATTTAATGTCATGTTCTACGTAAAATTTTACAATGGCAGTGAGTATTGAAAATGGCGGGTTATCAACAACTGTTTTTTCTGTATAATCATAATTTTCATAATCTCCGCCAGGATAAAATGGACGCACATAATTGCTCTCATCGGTGCCATATTCGTTTGACACCCATTTTGCAACAGCATCATATACAACAGGCGGGGTGTAACAGTCGTCTATTGTAAGTTTTGATTTGAACTTATCAACAAACTTTTCGTACTCTTCGTAGTTCTCGTTCTTCATTGGATCCTCCTTAGCGTGTTAAAATGTCACTGCTGCATTAAGCACCGCCGCTGCCAGCCAGTAAATGACTTTTCTCATATCTTTTTCCCTCATATACACCACTGCCGCACAAATGTCAAGTAACATGAGCACCGCAGGGAAAAAATTCGGCGACCCGATAATTTTCATAATGATATCCTTCAAATTTCTCACCTCTTCCTCGCCCTCCTGAAATCGAGAGGTTTATCCAGGTCGATTTTGACCCCTTTGCCTGTTCTTTTAAATCACACTCAGATAATCGTTAAGGTTATCCTGCAAAACGGTGTATGCGTCCAGCAGTGCCGCAAGGCCGTCTATACGCTGGGTCGGCTTTCGACTCTTTATGGGCTGGATATTGCCGTTCCTGTCCTCATCAACGCAGGTGTTTGCCATGCACCATTTCAGCACGCCGTTGTTGTTGTATATTATCTTGTGTGCCTGCAGGTCCTTTGCAAGCATCTTCATAGGATTGGACAGAGTTTTCTTGCCCTGTATCACGGGGCGCATGGTGCTGTCGCCAAAGCTTCTTTTCATTTCATTCACCCACAGCTCGGCACTCCACGAATCATATCCAACAAGGTTCAGATAAATGTCATATTCGCTCTGGACTTCGAGAAACCATTCCCTGACGGCATCGGGATTTATTCTGTTGCCGGGGCAGGTCCTGACCCAGCCTTTATCTATCCAGATGTCATATCTTACCTTGTCCTCGTTTATATGCCTCTCGACCAGATCGGCAGGTATCCAGAACATCGGTATAACGTAAATGTCCGAACATTCAGGCAGCATGAATATCACACATGCCGCCGTCAGGTCATCGGTACTTGAAAGGTCAGCGCCGCCAACTCCATAGCGTGGTCTGAGCTCTGTCACGTCAAAAGCTGTCTCGTTGTTGATATCGTCAAAGGACAGCCACGAGCCGCCCGACGTCTCCCTGATATTAAATTCCTTGCACAAAAGGTTGCGCTGTAAATCGGGCGATTGCTGTGCCTTTCTGACCTTATCCCTGAGCTGCCTAATATTTTTTATCGTTCCCAGCCCCGGATTGGCTTTTGGCCAGCAGCGTTCATCTTCCCACTCCTCACGGGCATCAAGCTCGTAAATAAACGGAAGAAAATGGTCATCAACAATGCCTGCATCGGGATCATCGTATCCGATTATCACCTTTGCGGCATATTCATACTTGTTGTCGTAGATATCTTCACGGACAACGCCCGCCGTCGTGGTTATCAGTGTCATAGGCTGTTCTCGTGCCGTTGTGCCGTCTGCAATTATGTTATACAGCGCCATGCCGTCACGCCACTGGTGTACCTCGTCCATCAATGCCCCATGAACATTCAGACCGTCGAGGGTGTCGGTGTCAGATGCCAGCGGTTTAAACACGCTTTCATTGACAGCGCAGTCCATTTCCCCCACAAGGGGCTTTATCAGTTTGCGAAGCTCCGGCGACTTATTTACCATTCGCTTAGCCTCTCCCCAGATTATCTTAGCCTGGTCCTTTTTGGTAGCCACAGCATAGACCTCTGCGCCCGGCTCGCCGTCCCCGACCTGCAAGTACAGACCCACTATTGAGCTTATCAGCGACTTGCCGTTTTTCTTAGCCACTATCAGGACAACCTCTCGATATCGCCGCCGCCCCTCATCATCAATAAATCCGAACATAGCTGCAAGCATAGCCTTTTCCCACAGCTCAAGTACAATCAGCTGTCCACCGAGCTTGCCCTTTGAGTGCCTGCAATAGTTTTCCGCAAACTCAAGTATATGATTAGCCCGTGAAGGGGAATAGTGATACATGGTACCGTCAGCACCTGTGCTCCCCGAGAGGTCTTCGGCTAACTTTTGGTAGATCCGCTGTACCTTCCTGGACACAGTAACTTTACCGTCCTTTATCTGGCTATAGTACTCCATAATGGGGCTGTAATCTTTAGGATACCTGACCAATCTGATAGCTCCTCTCTGTAGATTTTAGGTAGGGGGGTCTCAAAACTTCCCTGTGTGTTCTTTCCATCTCTGCAATCGGTCCCGAGGGGGCTTGCCCGTTTCTGTGGCAAGGGGGGGCATGGGCTGCCCGTCCTCGCCGATCATGTACCTCAGCCCCGCATCACCGAAGTGCTCTTTGTTGTGGCACTCCTGGCAAAGGTATTCCAGATTTGTGTGTGATAACGTGACCATCGGGTCTGTGATGTTTTCGGGTGTTATGTGCTGCCTGTGATGTACTATGTAGCCATATCTTTTACGGCAGCGCTGACATAATCCGCCGTCAATAGCACGCCGCTCAGCAATATATGACTTCTTGCATTGCAGCCATTTGTCGGACTTATAAAACGACTTTGCGTATTCCTTAGCCATTGCCTTTTCTTCCTTTCCTGTAAATTGGCGGTTGAAATCCATAATGCTGATATGACCGATACAGTGTTGATACATCGACGTTAAATGACATAGCTACAGATACGATTGACTTGCCGCTCTTCTGTGCGTGCCACGCCTGTTCTGTCTGCTCACGGCTCAAACAGCCTTTGTACTCTGCCATCGGATCACTCCTTTTATTGTTTGTGTCTCCTTCTTTTGCATCCCTCAATAATAGCTTCCCAGCAATTCGGGATTATCGTGAATGTTGCCTACTATCTCCGCAGTTCCTGCACTGAGCCAATAGCCTAAGTCCTTGCGATGGATATTTCTGTCCCTATCAGATACCCACTCAACATAGAAGCCTATGTCCTGTCCGATTGAGAAAGGGCTTGAATATCTTCCGTATTTAATAACGCCGTAGTTCAAGCCGCTGCAATAGCTCAGTATGTCACCTTCGAAAGCATTATGCTGGCTTTCATCACAATATCCCGTAAACTGTCCGACTGTTTCGGGAACTACTTCAACACCTGTAACATCGTTGTTTCTGCCGTTTGTGTTGTCCACGATACACAGGATATAACCGCCGTGACCGTCAGATATATGACGTAAATCGCCATATATCCACTCGCCGCTATTCTTTTCTTTGCCACGAAATAATATTTCACGCATCTGTTATTCTCCTTTTTATTAAAATGGATATCCATTGTCATAGATATTGCCTATGACCTCGATTTGCCTCAGGTCCTGATAATGCCCAAATGGCAGGGTCTCACTTTCCGAGTAAACCAGCCCAAAATATGCTGTCCCGTTTCGTTGCTCAAAAACCACTTCATGGATTGTATCGCCGTACCTTACAATATCCCCCTCGAAGATTTTCACGCCGTTCTTGTCGGGCTGACCTGTGTACTGTCCGATTGTATTATGATCAATTTCAATGCCGATAACACCGCTTAAATCTTTCATTTCAGCAGGCAGATTTTCAAACCTCTTATCATAATATCGAGTTAATAATCCATAGACCCAATCGCCGTTTTTATATTCTGTTCTGTGATACCCTTTATCGCGATTTATGGCTTTTCCTCTGAACAAAATTTCACGTTCCATTGTTTTCACCTCCGTCCATCTTTGCCCCGCAGTGAGGACAGAATTTATATGGATAATTTTCAGGGTCGTTACTTAGATGTGTGCAACAACTGCAAACATCGTGAAAATATTCCACACTCCAATGCCAATGTCCATGCTTCACAAGCACAATATCATTTTCATTGATAAAATTCCTGCAAGCCTCGGCATTCTTGTAATTTGCCCCGTCAATGCAGATCTTCTTATGAATACATTTTTCGCATTTCAGCATTATTTGTTTTCTCCTTCCTCAGAAATATCATCAAGCGAAGTTATCGCAATTGAACCACTCGCCTTATCAATAAGCTCCGCTTGATAGTAAAATTCGCCTGTTTTCTTGCGACGGAGTATGCAGCCTGTTAACCGATACTGTCCGTCAATGTAGTGCCTTGGGAGCCTGAGCCGAACATCTTTGCCAAGATTATATTTAACTCTTGAAATATCCATATCAGATATCCTCAATGCGTATCCATATTCCCGGAATATCCGACCAGAATTTTTCAACTATCTCCGAGACTACAAGAGCATCGTCTTTCCAGAAGCCACATTTGGTCATGCAGTCTTTGAGCATTTTTTGAAGATTGTCTGTATCCGGGCGTGTCGTCTTGTACTCGCCGTTTCGGTGGCTACCGCTTATAGGAAACAGCCACTTGACCACAAGCCTTACCGCATCGCAGAACTGCTGATCAGGGCAGTGCTGAGAGAGAGCAGATATAAGCTTGTCTTTTGCATCTGCCACCTCGGGAGGATCATAAAATTTCGGTTTGCCATGAACCACTGTGACCTTATGCTCCTGAGCCGTTACGGTCGGAGGAAGCATCGGCATAAAGAACTGAATTTCCATGTGTTCAGCCTCCCTTATAGTCTGCACCGCACCATTTACCCGTATCAGCATCATAGAAAACGTCATCTGAATTTTTGATGTTATCCCAAATGTAATTCATGATCTCAGGCTGAGCAGTAAGCCACTGTATTACCTGGCTCCGAGTAATATCAAAATTCTGACCGGGTATCGAGTGATAAAGCGGAGGCATTTGGCGTGCAACCATAAGTTTTTTACTTCTGCATTTTTTCACTTTTTCATCTTCTTTCAAATTTTCATTTTTGCTAATGTCCGTGGTCGGGTGTGTATCGGTGACCGCCCCCTTAGCGGGTCACCGTACCACACACGGACACGGGTGTCAGTTATATATTTATATATATATGATTTCGTCGTGTCAAAACGAAATCATAAATTTTATGTTCCCGTGTCGAAACGAAATCTTAGATTTCGTTTTTCGTTTCATCTGACTTAAAGACCTTTCCTGTATCCTTATTTACTTTGTAGCCTGCTCTTTTTGCCCAGTCTCGGACCGTATTCAGAGGCTTGCCAAGCAATGTAGATATTTCCTGCATAGTAGGGAGGTCATCGTCAATACACAGCGAATTGTAAGCGTTAATGAAGCTGTCAATGTTGTCTGAACTGCTCTTTTTTCGCTTTTCTGTAGCCTTTTCCCAGGGCTTTTTCTCTTCTTCATATTTCAGATCAGAGAGTGCACCGTTTTTGTCAGCCTTATGTATGGGGTAATCAAACCAACAGCTTATCGGAGCAAAGCTTGCAAACTCTCTCAAGGTGCCCTCTATTCGCCACGCAGTGCGATGTGACAGTGCTTCTTTGCCTTTCTCAATATCAGCACACATCAACTTGTATGAAGCTTCTGAGAGCTCTCTGTGAGCGTGTTCTTTCATTCTTGATGAAGAAAAAACATCGTCCTGAGAAACAGTGCTTTTGAAATCAGGCTTAAAGCGAGATATCCAGTCAAGACATATTTTGCAGATAAGGTCGTTTTCCTCAGATTTCATCAGCCCGTCGGTAAGTACAAGCTGTGTAAGGTCAAGAAGTGCATCAGGGTCTCTTGCAAAAACTCCCGAGCCCGATGCTCTGTCCATAGACCGCTTGCCGCCTTGAGCTCCTTTGGAATGGTGGTGACAGTATATCACCGCACAACCGACCTCTGAGCACACCTTGTCAAACTGGTTGCAGAAATGAGCCATTTGGTCAGCGCTGTTTTCATCGCCTGTGATGATCTTGTATATAGGGTCAATGATTATAGCGATGTAGTCTTTCTTGGAAGCTCTGCGTATAAGCTTTGGCGCAAGCTTGTCCATCGGGACTGACTTGCCTCGGAGGTTCCATATGTCAATATTGCTTATATGTTCGGGGGAAAGCTTCATAGCTGTATAAACATCTTTAAAACGATGCAGACAGCTTGCAGAATCAAGTTCAAGATTTACATACATAACTTTTCCCTGAGCGCATTTGAAGCCCAGCCATTCCGTACCCTCGGCAATGGCAGCGCACAGCTCAATAAGTGCATATGATTTTCCTGCTTTAGAAGGACCCGCAATAAGCATTTTATGCCCCTGACGCAGCACGTTTTCTATAAGCGGCGGAGCAAGTTCGGGAAGATCGTCCCACTGCGAGGATAAATTTTCAGGGTCAGGCAGATCATCGTTGATACTTTCGATCCAGTCTTTCCATTCGGAAAAATTCTCTTTTCCTATGTTGGTATCAATGATATACTGCTTTTTTCCGCTGCGCATAACTCCGGGAAGCCTTGACAGTCTGGAAGGATTACGGTTTTGCTTGTCTATTTCAAGCCCGTTTTTCCTGCATACCGTGTAAAGGTAATCAACTCTCTTACGGTATTCGTCGTAGTTGGGCGCATCCACTTTAACGATAGCGTGTACAGACTTTCCGCCCGAATAGACCAGTACAGCTACAGGAAGCTCCAGCTCCCGTATAAGGGCGTTCTGCTCTTCCAGAGCCATACAGTCCGATTCGACAAGTGCATATCTGAAGTCGGTCACATTTTCATTTTTTACGCCCTTGCCGTCAAGGGGATTGAATCGGATCCAGGCTCCCGCAGCAGGATTATAGTCTCCGAGAACGGCTCCGATGTCATCGCCATGTTTGTTAAGCTCGGCAATAAGCTCTCCCGCAGTTCTTGTACAGGAGCCTTTTGTGGGAAGATATTTTGTCTTTCCGTCCTCAGATTTTTCCCAGGTCTCGGTAACATATCCCACATTTTCGGAAGCCTCAAAAAGAGTTTCCAGATATCGGATTATTTCCTGCCCGGGGTGCCAGTCGGACGGTTCCGAAAGCTTGATACCTTCTGTGGTGCCGTGGCCTGCAACAACGCAGTCTTCCTCGGCAACTATTTCATCGTCCCAGTCGAAACAAACGTTGTTCCCTGACGGCTGCCACCCCTGATTTTTAGCATACTGGATAATGGTGCCTGCTGTGACCGGGGCAGCAGAGCCGTTAAAGCTCTGCCACTTTTTCTCGCAGTCACCGCTGTGGTATCTCAGTCTGTCACGGCTGCTCCATCTGTCCCAGTCAGCAGGGGAATAGCCCTCATCTTTAAGCGCCATTCCTACATTTACCCACTCCTGATAATCAAGCAGAAGGGGGTCTATATGGTCAAGGATCTCAATTAAATCTGCCATTATGATCTCTCCTGTTTAAAAGCAAAAGCCGCTGAATGTAAGCTGTCCGCTGTCGGGTGAGTATTCCGCAGGGTTTATGTCCTTAGGTACCCGCCAGTTGTTGGCGGCTATTCGGCTTATAAGCTTGCTTGCGGCTTCAAATTGCCAAGTGCCGACGTGCCGGAAGCCCATGCTTTCAAGCCTGCGTATCTGCTTCGGGGTAGTAAGGCCTTCCATTCTGCGCTTATCAAGTCTGTCAATGATAAGCTTGGCTTTTCCGGCATTTTCGACCTCATCAGGGAAGATGCCCGCAGCTTCAAGACGGTTTTTCTGCTTCTCTGTAGGCGGTTCGCACTCCCAACCGAACGCAGGTGTGTAATTAGTAAGGTCGGCAGCCTGTATGGACATTTCATACTGCAGCGGGTCAACAAGGGTACGTTTGCGCTTTTTCATTTCTGAAAGCTTTTTCGCAAGAGCTTCCTCTCGTTCAGCAACAACGTCCTCAGATGCCGCCTGTTCCGCTGCTTCGATATCGACTGCACAGCCTGCTTCTTCCGCAAGCTTTTCAGTCATTTTTTTAGCCACGGCTTCATCTGTGCATATGAGATGTGCAGGGCGGCAAAGCTCGTGGCGTTCGGTGTGCCAGAGAAAATCCAGCAAAAGCAGCTCAGTTTTTCCGGGAGCAAGACGTGTACCACGTCCTACCATCTGACAATACAAACCTCTTACCTTTGTCGGACGGAGAACGATAACGCAGTTAACATCGGGGCAGTCCCAGCCCTCCGTGAGAAGCATAGAATTGCACAGTACGTTATATTTGTTGTCTGCATAGTCTTGGAGTATCTCGGCACGATCGGGACTGTTGCCGTTGACCTCTGCGGCACGAAAGCCCTTGCTGTTAAGTATGTCACGGAATTTCTGAGAAGTTTTGACAAGCGGCAGAAATACGACTGTTTTTCTGTCGGAACAGTAGTTTATCATTTCATCTGCAATTTGATAAAGGTACGGATCAAGAGCTGTGTCAATATCCGATGCCTTGAAATCTCCCGCCTGTGTTGAAACTCCCGTAAGGTCAAGATTTATAGGTATCGTTACGGCCTTGATAGGAGAGAGATAGCCTTCTTTGATAGCTTTGGGGAGAGTATATTCATAGGCAAGGCTGTTGAATACCTGTCCGAGATTTTTCATATCTCCTCTGTCGGGAGTGGCAGTAACGCCGAGAACATCTGCATATGGAAAGTAGTTCAGAATATTCTGATAGCTGTCAGTAATGCAATGGTGCGCCTCGTCGATTATGATGGTATCAAAATACTTGTGGTCGAAGCCTGAAAGTCGTTTCTCACGCATAAGTGTCTGTACAGAACCGACAACAACTCTGTACCAGCTGCCGATGCAGCTTTCCTCTGCTTTTTCAACGGCGCAGCTAAGTCCCGTTGCCTTTTTTATCTTGTCCGCAGCCTGTTCAAGAAGTTCACCTCTGTGAGCAAGGATAAGCACACGCTTGCCACGAATAACACATTCTTCGGTGATTTTTGCAAACACTATGGTCTTACCGCAGCCCGTCGGCAGAACCAGAAGCGTTTTGCTGTTGCCGCTGTCCCACTCACTGAGAACAGCGGCCATTGCCTCTTGCTGATATGGTCTGAGTTCCATCAGAACTTACCTGCCTGCCAGCCGCCAGCCTGAGGAGCGTTATACTGTGTGGGCTGCTGATATGTACTCTGGGGCTGCACATTGGGCTTTACTGTCTGCACATCTTCATCATAGGCATAAAACTTTTTGATCTTGTTGGACTTCCCTTCCGAGCCATCGTTTTTCTTGTATGTATCAATGAATACGTGGCATTTCCCCTTGCTTCCGGGAAGAGCACCCCAGTTCATACGCAGAGGCTCACCATGCTTTTTCATTCCTACAGCGAGGAAAAGCGCCGAGAGCTTCCATTCCATCTTGCTGCAAAGCAGGAAGTTTTCGGTTATGGTTATGCTGTCATCAGCACCCCATATCGTAAATGTTACGACTGCCTTATTGCACGCAGGCATCTTTTCAGAGCCGTCAAAGCGGGCTCTTTCAAATTTATCTACAGTAAAATCGTAGTCTCCTTCGGGAAGCAGGACGAAATCGGAAGATTCGTTGTTGATCTCATCGTCCCAGCCAAAAACATAGTTGTTATCCATTCAGTTATCCTCCTTAAAATGGCAGTTTCTTATTTTCTTTTATCATTGCATACACCTGTTCCCATGCCCCCACAAGTACACCGTTTATGAAATCGGGCGGATAATTTGCTATAGGCATACGTTCGGGGAAATACCCCTTGCTTGCGACTGCAAAGCGGATATCCTCTTCGGAAACATTGTTGGTGCGCATCAGATCTTGCAGCGGCTTCGGAATGTTATCGGGAATATTGACGGCGCTTACTTCTTCAAAATCAGAAAGGTCAGCCTGAGTATTAGAAGTCGGAGACTGCTGTGCCTGCTGGGTCTGTGTCTGCGGCGGCTGTGCAGAGACCTGAGCTGTATTGACGGCGACGGCAGGCTCCTGAATAGCAGGTGTGGGTGCAGGAACAGGAGCGGAGCTTGCAGCAGGCGTGTGTTCGATAACGTGCGCTATCTGGGCATAATCAAGGGGTATCTTGGGCGGAAGGTCAGCTCTGTTTTTAGCGTCCCAGCAGGGGTGATGAGTGGTGTACATAACACGCTGGCCGCCCTGTGCCTTGAACTTCTTGCCGTCCTTGTCTGCGGCAACTGCATATGTTTCGTAGTTGCAGAAGAGGATCATATCAGCCCATTCTTTTACGAGGGGAGCTGTCTGGGAGCTTGTTTTCTTGCCGAGTTTAAGTTCATATCGGTCGTATGAGCCTGCTTCGTCCGGCTGTTCAAATTTCTTGAGCTGAGCATGGCAGTTAAGTACCACGTTACAGATATCTTTGTCAATAAGTTCCTGCAGCGTGTTGAGAAATCGTCCTATTGCCTCTGCAACATAAACATAGCCGTTTCCGTAGCCAAAATCCTCAATGCCCTTTTTGCCGTAGGTGTTCAGTATATCCTCAATGCAAAGCCTTTCCGCCCAGTCCATCGTGTCAATAGCAAGAGTTTCGCATACCTGAGGATTTTGCTTTACATACTCAATGTAGTTTGTCAGCATTGTCCACGATGTTGGCTTGTCTTCAAAGCGATTGACGTTGAGATTTCCCGTGCTGCCCTCTGTATCAATAAAAAGAGGCTTGGGGAACTGTGCTGCAAGGGTGGATTTTCCTATTCCCTCGGGACCGTAAATAACTACCTTCTGCCTTTTGCGGACGATGCCGTTCGAAATTTTAACGTTCATATCAACATTCCTTTCATATGATCATATCAATTACATCGGAAGCAAAAACGGTCGTACCGTCTGCTTTTTCGATGATGGAGTTATCAAGAGCATACTCGACAAGCTCGTTTAAAATATCCTGTGCAGGCTTGCTTGTGGCGCTTTTTATTGCAAGAATTTTCACATAGGAATCATTGGATATTTTCACGTTTGTAAAGCCGCTTACAGGAAAATCCCGTGCCGAGCTTTTAAAAACAAGTTTTTCACTTTTCATCAGAATGTGCCTGCCTTCCACGTTTTATTTTCCTTTGGGGGTTCGGGAAGTGTGCCTTTGACATATCCGTCCTCAATGATTATGCTGCATTCTCCACCTGTGGAAACTCTTGTAGCAATTGCCTGCAAGCCCTCTTCCTCAAGCCACTTACCGAACTCGTTCAGAGTTTCGATGTCCATCTGTTCAAGCTTGTCCATAAGGACAAAACCGCATTCGGGATTAAGCTTGCGGACTATTGCGGCAGCAACTCTGAGCTGTTCCGAACCGCTCATGCAGTCCCATTTTGCACCGTTATATGTAAGTTCTCCGTTCTCCACAGAAAGCCCCGGAAGAGGGAGAGCGGCACTGTCAAGAAGCTTGCAGCGGTCACTACGGATATTATTTATCTGAGCAGTAAGGGTGTCATACTCGTCTTTGAACTGCTTAGCGTCCATTTCCGCTTTTTCCTTGTCAAGGTTGCTTCTTACCTTAATATTTACCGCTTCGATATCACGGATATTGTTTTCAAGTGCTTCTGTGCTCTCATCGTGAAGATCAGCGGCAGAAAGTTCAGCGATCCTCAGATCTTCCGATATTTCGGAGCGCTTGGTTTCCAGCTCGGCAAGCTGAGAACGGAGAGCTGCAATACGGTTATCAATTACCGTGCATTCATTGTTGAGCTGTGCAGCTCTGTCACGCTTACGCTGATTCTCACCGTTTCTTGCAAGTATTTCCTGCTGCTGACGTATGAGTTCTGAGGCAGAAACAGGCTCCTTAGGAATGCCCTCATATTCGGGAAGCTCTGCGGCATATTTGGCTTTCTGCTCAGCGATACGGCCTATTTCAAGCCTGCGGTTATACAGCGTGCTTTCCTGCTTGTCAAACTCGAAGAGCTTATCACCGACACCGATGATCTGCAAAAGTACATTTGCCTTTTCCTTTGAGGACGATTCCATAAATTTAGGCAAGTCAAGTGCAAATGAGCTGATAAAAGCATTAAGAAGCTGCTGTCCGCCTCTCTTGCCTGTTTCATCGGTGACTTTGAGATCGCTGTTCTTGCCGCTGCGTTCGACAACAATTCCGTTACTGAGCTTTACTTTCAGATGCGGGGGAACTGCCGAGCCTTCACGCATTGCACCGGAAGGGCGGAATTTGTCCCCGCCCAACGCCCAGGCAATAGCATCAAGGACTGATGTTTTGCCCTGATTGTTTTTGCCGCCGATAACGGTAAGCCCGTTTTCCGTAGGCTCGATTTTTACCGCTCTTATACGCTTGACATCATCAAGCTCAAGACTGTTGATTTTTATCATTTTTATTCCTCCTCAAAAAGTGACATTTGTTCGTTGGTTTGGGGGATATCCTGCCATTTAACACCTATGTAGTCGAGGACACGCCCCCAGCCATATTTTTCACCATCGCTGTCAGTGCAGCATTCATACATCCAGTAGTGCCATTCCTTGGGATTATCTTCACGAAGCCTGTCAAACCTGTGGGGTCTCTGTTCCATATGTATTCCAAACCCGCACATCGAACAGCCTGTCCTTTGCGCCCTCGTGGTGTACAGTGTGCCGTCATCTTTGCGCTTTATCTCGCCATATGCTCTCGGAACGGGAACGTTCAAGTCAAGAGCCAGCTGTAAAAGGTCTTGACGGGAAAATATTGCAAATGGGCAGGAACGAACAGTATTCTTGCCGTAATAATTACAGCCGTTTTTCATCAGTCCCATTTCCCTCTGTCCGCCCTCGGAAGCCATAAGCCCCAAATAAGGGTAACTGTTGTGCTCTTTCGCCCAATCGTCTGCGGGCTTTTCTTTCATATAATAACAGCATCTTGATGATACTTTAAATTCGGGCGGCTTTGTAAAAGCCAGGTCAGGACGGTGCTCTCGGTAATTGTACCCGAAAAGCTTTATCCATTTTTCAGGCAATTTTATTTTATTGCTGTGCTGAAAATGTCCCTGCTCGCCCATATCTCCCGTCATTATGGCGTGGATAAACGTCTGCTTTTCGCTGTCGGGTGTGAGGAGATAGTTTATCTTGTTAGCTTTTGCCTTGGAAACAACAGGAAAACCCAGCTCCTGCAGCACCTTTGTCTTTGTCATATACGGCGCTATGCTGATAACGCCCAACTGTTTATGTACCTCCTGATTGCCTTTATCTTCGAGGATAGATACGGAAACGGCAGGAACATCAATGCCAATGCTCCGCAAGAAGCAAAGCAGTGTAATACTGTCAAGACCGCCCACAGATACATGGCAGTTTGCGCCATATTCTCCCGTGATTTTCTTGTAAAACTCCCACGCTCTGACTTCGGCATGAGCAACTTTGGCTTCGTAGGGGAGATGCTGTTTCTGCTGAAATTCACGGATATCCATTATTTCTTTACCTCACCAAAGCTATTGCGATAGCGCCTGCCGCATTTGCGGCATAGGCATATTTTGATTTTCATCTTGACATTCTCCTTAAAATCTGCTACAATGCAGATAGAATATTTTATTATCTTGCCGTGTACGGTTGCCGCCGTCACGGCTTTTTCTTTATTCGTCATCGACATCACCCTCGTTTGCAAGGCGAATGTTTTCGATGTACTGGCACAGCGTAAAAATCGAGAGTATAACGACAATGCCAACAGCTGAGACATGATAAGCTGTCTCAAATATTACTGCTATCACTTGCTTTTCTCCTTTCTTTTTTTTTGCAAAGCACCCGTCGTCCGCAGTGTCAATAATGTACTGGGGCGACTGAACGTACAACCCATACGTCAAGCCCAGCTCATCTGCACGGCGGCTTACCGCCTCGATGCTTGGGACCTTGGGCGGCTTTTTCTTCTTTGATGCGGTCATCGGTTCATATTTTGCTTTCCTGCCCATGTCCTGCAACGTCCTTACTCATTGCCCATGCCCTGGCTGTCTGCAAGCTGTTCTGCAGCTCTGCCGCCTTGGTCACTGACACCTGTTTGTTTTTGCGCTTCTGGCGCTCAGAGCGGTCGAGCTCCGCCGCTGTAGGCGCAGACTGATTAAATATATCCACCACTGACGGCGGAAGCTGATATTTGGCACGGGTCTTGATTATCTCATGCAGCTGTGCAGCATATTTCTCACGCTGACCGCCTGTTTTATCGTCAATAACGCCATCGTCCAGCATTTCGTTATACTGAGCCGCCTTATTCTGCACCGACTGCAGGAACGAAAGCAGGCGCTTTTCTCCGAAGCCGTATTCCTCGTGAAGCACGTCCAGAACGGTCAGCAGGTTATCTTCCATCGTCTCGAAAATAGTCCGCCAGTTTTTCTCACGGAATGCCTTTTCACTGTTGACCTTCATATTACCCCACCCTTCTCGTAAAATTCCATAAGGGTTTCCTTGGATATTCTCCAGCCTGCGTCCGTTTTTAACGCACGGATCTTGCCATTTGCGCACTTCTGGCGGATAGTCTCACAGCATATGCCTAACAGCTTACTGCAAAACGGGATATCCACGAACAGCGGGACCTCGTCCCAGCTGTAGATATACGGCCTTGCTTTTTTCTTGTTCATATTCATGCTTAGCAGCCCTCCTTAGTGCGTTACGACCTCGAAGCCCTTAACAGGCGACACAAACCTGTAAATGATTACCTGGCACTCGCCATCGGTATCTTCTGCATGCTCTTCCGCCGCTGCTCTGGCTTCCTCTTCTGTGTCATACTCTCCAACGAGACCATATTCCTCATAATGATCCCAAAGACGATACTTTTTCATTTGCTCACTCCCTCTCCCTTTTATCTGTCCTAATTTTCGCCCAAATGCGGTGCTATACTGAAAATAGACATCATCTCTCTATTCCCAGCACCTGGGCGATGCAGTTTGCCATGCGCTCACTTTCACGTGCGCCGCACATAAACGCCTCGATTGTTCCTACAGTGTAACCTGTGGCCTTTGAGAGGTCGGCATATTTCCAGCCTCGTATAGAAAGCTGTTTTTTGACTTCAGCGATAAAGAGCTTGTATATGTTGCTCACCTCCAATGTTACTATTTGTAACTTGTGATAAATTTTGTTCAGAAACCTTGACAATAGTAATTAAAAATAGTACTATATAGATGGTAGATAAATATAGCACGTGCCACTCGTTTTAGATTCAAGTCTATAAATGAGGTAGTATTTTATTGCCTTTTTGTTTGGGTTCCTTTACAATAAACATAATAGCACATAAAATGCGTACTTGTCAATATATTTGCACGTGATTTAAAAACTTTGTTGACTATTTACATATTAGAGGTGTGTGAATTGAGTATAATTGACAAGATTTGTACGTTAATTAAAGACCAGGGCAAAAAACAGATTGATCTAACAAACTATTTAGGTGTTTCAAAAAATGTATTTACAGATTGGAAGGCTGGTCGTAACAATTCTTATAAAAAGCATCTTCCTCAAATCGCAGAATTCCTCGGTGTATCTGTTGATTACCTTGTTGGTAATGAAGAACAGAACGACAACGAGAAGCTTTCTTTCGCTCTGTTTGGCACCGCCGATGTAGATGAAGAGGTTCTGAACGATGTCCGCAAATACGCCCAGATAGCCCGCAGAATACGAGATGAAAGTAAGAAAGAAGGCAAATAAATGATTACATACAACGAGCTTTGTGATATTGCCGAAAAGGACGATATCCTTATGCTCAGCGGTAAGCTGCATCACAATGTGCCATCAATAGCTATTTGTGATAATGGCTGGTATGCTGTTGTCTTTGACTATGATCAGATTCAGACAAAAGCTGCTCTTATAACCTGTACTGCTCACGAGATGGGACACTGTGAAACAGGAGCATTTTACACCGAACACAGTTTAGAATTGCGCAGTCGTATGGAGTACCGTGCCAATAAATGGGCAATAAAAAAACTCGCCCCGAAGGACGAGATGATTACAGCAATGAAAGACGGAAATACAGAAATATGGCAGCTTGCTGAGTATTTCGGCATTACCGAAGATATGGTTAAGTTTGCTATGTGGGTTTATTTTGATAAGCAGATTGATTAAATGACTAAAGTGGAGGCAAAAATATGAACGAATGGTACTGCCCTGAATGCAATATGAAAAATCCAGGTTCGTTAAAAACATGCTCGTCATGCGGCTATAAAAAGGCCGCCGATGTTGTGGAAGCGGCTGGCGGCAAATCAGATACAAATTCAAAGTGGAAATGTAACATTTGCAATTATGAAAATCCGCCAAAAACAAATAAATGTCTCGAATGTGGTGCTGCAAAGTATTCTCAGAAAGAAAAAAAGAAGATCACCCCCGCACTAATAGTTATACCTTCAGCTATAATATTACTTGTTGTTATTCCTTTTATCAAGGGAGTATATGGTTCATCTGAACCTACAGCTGAAATATCAGATACAACAGCAGAAACCACAACATATGCTATTGAAAGCAAGGTAACTACAGCAAAGACGGTTCCTGAGCTCTCAGCTAATGAAACACTCGAAGAGCTTCATTTATCTTCAATGTATCCCAATATATACTATCAGCTATACAAGAAGCTCAAAACAACGTCTCTTTCCAAAGATGATGTTGTTGAAATGATTATGCCGTATTCGGATAGATATATCATTGAGGAAAGTCTTGGTGCGTATATAATCACTGATGAATTAGAGCCAAACAACAAAATTGAACTGTATTTTAAATATCTTGAAGAGTATGACATTGAAGTATTGTCATCAATGAATTATCACTACATTGGAGACTTGTATGTTATGTATGTGCAAAATGAAAGCACAGGATTAACTTATTCTGTTATCAACAGCGTTGCTGGTAAATTTACATACAACAATTATGAAGACTGTGAAAGAAAAATGCTTAACAGATCTTTTGATGAAATCCCACATGATGTCGTAGAATAAAAAGTCCATAAAATCACATGAAATGGAGGGCTAAAAATGGCACGAGCCAAGAACACCAAGCGCTCCGACGGACGATTGCAGTCAAAAGTCTATCTCGGAGACGGCAAATATAAATACGTATATGCTGACACACAACGTGAACTTGACCGCAAGATACAGGAGGTCAAGCTAAAAATTGGCAAGGGCATTGATGTTTCGGCGGAACGGGACACCTTCGGGAAGTGGGCTGAGCGCTGGTTGCGCAAGAAAAAAGGAAAGATTTCCGAGGGAAGATATCAGACATATGCAATTAGGGTAAAAAAGATGGACGATATCAGCAATATTCCGATTTTGGAACTGTCTGTATCTGACTGTCAGGATATCATTGATAAATATACCGCCGATGGGGCAGCTCATAAGACGCTAAAGGAATATAAGTCAGTAATGTCTCAGATTTGCCAATATGCTATTGTAAATCGTGTAATGGACTTTAACCCTGTTCAGGGCATCGAACTGCCCCCTGAATATATTCACGATGAGGATAAGGAACCACGAAGAGCATTGACTGAGGAAGAGCAAAAGTGGATAATTGCCCCGACAAATCATCGGGCACATACGGCTGCAATGATAATGCTGTTTGCAGGTCTCCGACGTGGTGAGCTTCTTGCCCTGAACTGGACCGATATCAATATCTCCAAGCGCACGATCACCGTAAACAAAGCAGTGGCAATGGAAAAGGATATTCCCAGAATAAAGCCGTGCACAAAAACTAAGTCAGGTATGCGCACTGTGAATATTCCGCCTATACTTGCAGAACACCTTAGGGATCAGCGGAGCAAAGCAAAGACAATGCTTGTCTGTCCGAACACAAAAGGCAGTCTCATGTCTGGCAGCTCCTGGCGTAAACTGTGGAACAGTTATCTTAAAGAATTGAATTTCAGATTTGGAGACTTTGACGGCATATTGATAACTGACAGCAAGGGCAGTCTTAAGGAATTTAAGAAGCCCCAAAGTCTGAATGCGCCTGAAAAAATTCCGATGGTCATTCCGCAGATAACAGCCCATTGGCTGAGACATACATTTATTACAAATATGTACCTTGCAGGCGTTGATGTTATGACTGCCAAGGAACAGGCAGGACACGCAGATATTACAACAACAATGGAGATATATACTCATTTGAACGCCGAGCATAAAGAAGAGCAGATGGATAAGCTGAATGATTATTATAATAGGCTATGGGTGTCAGATGGGTGTCAAAAGTGTAATTGATGTGTCAACTATTCACGCTATTAAGGGAAAAAGTAAGCTATATGCAAATTCGTTCGGGACGAAGAGGCCGTGGGTTCGAGTCCCGTCACCTCGACCAATAAAAGCAGCCCCTTAAACCGCTATAATGCGTGGTTTAAGGGGCTGTTTATTTTTAATATTTGCTTGTATGCTTTGTTCAAAACAGGGCTTTTTTGCTCACATTTCCGCAAACATGGGTGTCAAGATGGGTGTCAAAATGGATTGACCATCATGTTTATTTATTTCTTTTATACCTATTAAGTATCCTCTGAGCTTTAAAAAACGTCTTGTCATCAATTATAGGCTCAAAATTTCCCTTGTAAATATTTCCGCAATAGCTGTAATATCCACGGTATATATGACGTGTCAATATCTGATGTATGCTTTCAGCTTTAAATTTACTGCCTCTTTTGCCTCGATACCCTCGTATGTTGCACAGCTCGGCTACGGCCGACAAGCTGCCGTGTTCGATATATTTCGCAAATATGTACCGTACAATTTCGGCCTCTTCTCTATTTATTTTCACACTGTCATGACCGTCATTGTCATATCCCAGTGTGTGGTTTGCAGTCCGCTTGCCTTGCTGTGCACGTTCCAGCATCGCAACCTTTACTCGCTCGGCGGTGATCTCTCGCTCCATTTGTGCAAAAATCCCAATCATGCCCATCATTGCACGTCCCATCGGCGTCGATGTGTCAAATGTCTCTGTTACGCTAACTATCCCGACGTTATAATTCTGACATAGTGCATTTATGCTGAATAGATCTGCAACGGAACGTGTCAGTCGTGACAATGCCCAAATGATTATCAGATCAAACTTGTTATGCGGGACATCACGAAGCATTTTAGTTGCATCAGGTCGGTGGTCAATGTCTTTTCCACTGATACCACCGTCAATATACACGGCGGTAATGTCATAATCATGAGCGGCACAGTAAGCCTCCAGCGTGTGGCGCTGGGCGTCGAGGGAATAGCCCTCGACAGCCTGTGCGACAGTGCTCACTCTGATGTACAGTGCAGCTCTCATCTATTTTCACCGTACTTTCTGCATTCTTCTGCCTGTTCATCAGTAATGAATGTTTCTTTGCCGTCAATGTATATACGGTATTTTCCCGCCTTGCCGTATATGCGGCCGTTCCAGCTGCCTGTTATAACGTCAGGCTTGCAGGGGACGCTGGGAATGATTCCGTTGTTGGCTTTCAGTTCTTTGTTGAGCACTTTAAAAATCCCGGCTACATACTGATTATCAATCCAAAAATCAGCTTTTGTTTTTGTTGTAGCCAATGCTTTGACTGCAAAACCGTGGTCGATGTCCTTCTGCGCTCTTTCAGCTTCTTCGGGGTGCTCTGATGCAAATTCCTTGGTTTCCTTAACTGCTCTATCAAACTCTGTGAAGAAATTAGCGGCAATCTTATATGCTTCACGCACCTGAGCACTTGACCCAATCGTAATGACCAGCCCCTGGTCGTTGCAGAAATCTGCATTGTGCTTTGCCACATCTTCGAGGTGCTTCCTGTAGCACTCAGAGCACACACCGTACTCCTCATAATATGCAATCTTTCTTTCTCTCTCTTTGCCATTGCCAAACAGTTCGATGGTTTCTTCATGTCCGCAGCTAAACTTAATATCATACTTCATAATCTTATCCTCCAAATAAACTTGACATCTCTCACAGTTTTGTTTATAATGGAAGAGATGGGGCAGCTGTGAGAGCGGCGTGCCTTGTCTCTTTGTGCGGTGCAGTCGTAACTTTTCCAGGGTAGCGGCTGCACTTTTTATACTGTTACCAGTTCACTATTTCGATGACCGTTGCTATAATATAAATTATTCCGATCGCAACAAGAACAGCAGTAAGCACTTTTTTCTTTTTCATATTGACACCTTCCTATCTGTATGTTATAATCAGAAAAGAGGGGGGCGGGGTGTTCCCACCCCCTTTCTCTAAGAGCCTTGGCTCTTATTCTTTAAGCTCCTTGACGATTTTTATTATGAAGTAAATCGCCTGAGCTATACTTGCGAAAACAGCGGCTTTACTTACCGTTTTCGCTTCCGCTCTTGAGGATTGGCCTCCTCTTGAGCGGTTTTTCTTTTTCTTCTTGCTCGTTGTTTTTCCCTCCCTTCATCTTTACTGTGATTATATTATATCATATTACGTAATACATTTCAATAGACAAAATTCACAAAGTATTACGTAATATTTTATACGTATTGCATATTGCGTAATATAAGCCAAAAATGATATAATACCTTTGAGGTGATAATATGGGCACAAGAAAATATCCCAAAGGTACTGAAAAGGAAAATCAATTAAAAAGGCAAAATGAATTTATAGCAGAAAAATACGATAGATTTACGTTAACATTTCCTAAAGGGAAAAAAGAAGTGTACAAAAGTTATGCAGAAGCTAACGGGGAAAGCCTTAATGGATACATTAACAGACTAATATCCGAAGATATAGGCAAAAATCAATAATACAAATAATACAAAAATCTCCCGCCCTCAATCGAGAGCGGGAGAAAATTTTATTTATCCTCTTTTGAACCTATCTGCATATCAGCAGCCTCTTCCGTTTTGGATTTAATGTTTTTCGCCAGTTTCAAAAGGAAAGGCGGCAGAGGTGCACCGATGTCCTTGACGTTCTCCAGAATGGAAATGATCTCGTTGGCGATGAGCCAAACAGCCGCCACCGATGCAACAAGAAAATGAAACGGTATCGTTACCCCTATATTCGCAGCGGCAAAAGATAACAGCCAGTCCAGTATAGCGCCTACCGCAACCAACAGCCACATACATATTTTCTTAGCGATACCACGAATTGATTTGTATGAGCATACAGTCTCCTGACGATACTTTGCGGCACACAGCCCCGTGCCATAGTCAATGATGTTGCACAGTATCAGCACGATCATTGGCACATAAAGCAGTCCGAGCCAGCTTGACAACGCCGCACCAATGGCTATAAACCATCTTTTAATATTATCCATGATGATCTCCTTTCTTATTCCAGCCCTTTGTCCGATATCCAGCCGCCAAGGGCAGGCACATATGACCAGCCCGTGGCGACACTAAGCACCTGTCCGCCATTGACCTGGGCTATCACAGCAGCATCAGCAGAAGGCAGCTTCCTGACATTCCAGCAGCCTTTCTTGACAGTCACCTTCTTGCCGATACCAATAGCAGATGATGTACCGGGCTTATCAGTGGTTGCACCGTCAATGGTAATTGCGGGAGCCTTGTCCAGATATGTAATGTAAGGGCATTTGCCCCACCACTTCCAAGGTCTGAGTGCGAGTTTGGTTTTGACTACACCAAATTCATGCCCACGAGCCTCAATGACCTCGCCATTGCCGATGTACACGCCTACATGACCCGACATAAAGACCAGTACACCGGGAATATCAGGCATGGTTGCGATAGCACCACGCTCCCTGCAATTTGCCCGCATCATATTTGCAGATACGTCCTGAGCGCTGTTGTATTTGGGTGTCGAGGTAGGTGTATCAGACCATAAGTAACCTTTAATAAGCCCTACGCAGTCGTGTACACGCTTGCCATACTGGGACGGGAAGTTGTCATAAGCTGTGCCCTCCCACTTGTAATACACAGGCCACTGCTTCTTTTTGGCAGTGTACAGCGCTTCCGTTCCAATCTGACCGAATGTACCATACCAGTAAGGCTTGCCAAGCTGTGCCTTGGCGTATTCGACCAGACCATAATTTGTTTTTCCTGACATTTTTTGCTCCTCCTTTATTAAACATTAAACGTTAAATCGTGCAATATCCGAATTGTAGTTGTTTATGATTTCAATTTGACTTAGCGCACGTTCATAATATGCGACACGATAAAATTTATACGCACCTGCTGAATAATATGTACCACCACCGCCAACACAACCGATATAGGGATAAACGTTTGATTTTTTATAATCAGCTAACGCCAATATTTCCGAACCAACTATTGTACCGTTAATATATAATATAACGTTTTCGCCGTTGTACGTTGCTACAATGTGGTACTTGGTATTTTGTTCGTAACTTCCACCATTGATATATTGATATGCGTTCGATGAATTGTTGAAAATTCCAAAATGAATTGCATTGTTTTCGGTGAACAATCCAAAACCCGCACGGTCAAAATTATTTATGATATCATTTTCCGACGTGTTGCCGCTTGTGATCTCAAAAAACAATTCCGTTGTGAAATGGTCACTGTTAAAATTGATAGGAATACGCAGCGCACTGTCTGCTCCTGCTTCCTTTACATAGTGATCCGAACCAATCAATAGTTTTCCAGTGTCAACGAGATAACGACGGATCAAATCATAATCAATCATATTCAGCCACGCCGCACCATTGTTAACGTGTTTCGTTACATAATTATAAATGCCGTCAAAAAACATTTTGGCGCCTACTGCATATCCCAACGATTCGGGCGTTACCTCCGTTATTTTACCACCCCCTCTCCGAACAGCCTTAAAATTTGCCGCAGCCTCATTCTTGGCAGCTACTGCCACAGCGCCGGAACCTGTGATATATACAGTGTCCAGCCCCATCATGTGCATATAGTTGAACGTCTCGCCGTCTCCAATGGTGATAACGCCATCATCGCCCTTAGCAGCACCTGATTTCAGGGATACTGTGATATCCTTGCCCGACTTGTTGCGGATATCAAATCCGTTGTATTTAGCATCGAATTTCACAGCACATTCAGTGCCGTCAAGGGTGATCTCGATGACCCTGTTGCAGCCTTTTATTTCTTTTACCATAAATAAAATATCCTCCTTAGGTTGATTGTCTTTTCCGATACTCAGCATATACATCTTGCGCACAGATATCCATTTGGGCTATCAGTTCATCGCCCGTAAATCGGGTGAACCACCAATCAGAACCACCCACACTAATGGTTAAATTCCACGTGCTTTTAAATGTGTTTTCTGTCACTGTACCATCCGATGCGTAATAGGTTGTAATCCCTGCCGTTGGCACCTGTATGTATTTATAAAATGATGTGGTATTTACATTTTCTGAAACAGTCATCTCAGAAAATCGGTACGTCCACATCACATTGTGCGATTTCCACACATTTACCGCTATAATGTTGCCGTCATCGTCATAAACATTCTCTGCACTGTAACCGTCCTGCGAACTATCACTAGTTGTGGGATAGCCAAGATAAAGCAGTGTATCGCCACGATAAACACCTAGAATGCAAGTAATGATTTTTCTATCATCGCTACAATAGGTTTCATAATTATTTCCATAAATGTAGGTTTGGTATTGTCTAATCCGACTTTGCCATACCCCCTCAGGCAGCTGTACCAGTTTGGCGGTGTAGTCTCCAAACAGCGGTATAACTGCGATTGGTGTCTGCTGCTCGAATAAATCGCACATATTCAAACAGCTCTGCGGCACATCAACCGTTACAGGCTCAAACCCCACATACCCCTCAGGCGCATTATATACTCCGTTTTCCGTTATAGTTATGGGCTTGACCTTGCCGCCTCCCGAGCTTCCCCCACCCGCCAACGCCTGAGTGATAAGCCCTCCGCCTAATATCATGTTCCCGCCTCCTTATACACCCTCGTCCAGTGCGCATTCTTGCGTTTCCCGCCGTCAATATCATACGTCACCGTGATAGTGTACGGCTCGTATTCAAATACCTTTGTACCCGCCGTTTCTGTTTCATTAGATGTTACAGACAGCAGCGGATACAGACAAAAAATCTCGTCGCTGTCACGCTGACGGATAAGCTTGTCGCCCAGGTCCTCATATTCCGAGGGGGCATAATGCTCAGCCACTGTTGACTTTCGCCTCCTTTTGACACACAAAAACCAGCCCGTTTTCACCGAACATCATGCAGCCATGTTTCTTGCCCAGCTTTACCCGATTTTCAATAGCCCTGCTGTACAGATCATGATACTCGCTGAAGCTGCAATCCGCCTCAGGCGCAGAAACATCAGCCACGATTCCCAGTCCCGTGAAGTCAAAATCAACACTCAGCACAGGAAGCTTGTCGCCGCCGTATGCGATGAAATCACCAATGTTGTACAAATAATCAGTGATCATCTGCGAACATTCCCAGCCGTGATATGCGTACTCACCGCCGCTGCCGACTATCTGCGATACCATCTGCTGTACAGCCGCCTCAGTCAGATACCGCCCCGAAATACGTTCCGTGTGCCGCCAGTCAGACCCCGAGGCATAGTCGTTTCCGTATGCCTCGTCAGTAGCATATATGCCTGTTATGGGCTTTGTGCCCCGCCTGATGATTTCCGTTCTGTCTCCCTCCGAGGGCATTTCAAGCCCCTGAGAGGGCGCAGAAAACGGCACAAACGCCAGCACACCGCCGCCGTCATGCCAGTATCCCACATCATTGTGGGACAGGTCGCTGAGTATGACCCTGCACGTCTTGCCGGCAAAATCCTGATAGCACAGCTGTGCCATGCGCCCCGAATATCCGCCCTCGGTGAAACCGCACTGGGAGGCAACCGCCCCCACGATTTGAGCAGTCGGATACCATTTCAGCGTCTTTCCGTCAGTGTCAAACTGTGTGTAATTACTGTAATCAAATGGGATATCCAGATTTTTGCATAGGTCATACGCCGTGATGCTTGCCACGCCGCCCGAATAGGACTGCTGGGCAATGTAAAAATCAGGCAGCAAATAGCCGTTAAACGTTACCTTGCTGCCCTCTATAAACGGCACAGCCGACCATACATCACAGGAAAATTCCGTTGTGGCCACACCGTCAAATCCCTTGCCCTCCAGCGACCGCCTCAGCCTGATGTTAGCCAGTACGTCCGCACCGTATTCCGTACCCTGATAGGTTATCTTGTACGGCAGGCTAAAGGCCTGAGCCCGTGAGAGGGCAGGTCATAGATACGGATATGTTGTAATAGTCCACCGTGCCGTCGTTAAATACAGGCACACAGCGGATAGCCGGGCGGTCAAACACATTGGTCTGTACCGTGGGGCATTTGTATTTTACGGTCACCTCGTCCGCATTGCAGGCGGTCACAAGGGCAGCTGCTACCGTGTCCGACAGCACCTGAAAATCAGCCGACAGACTGACGCTCACACCCAGACATTTCTTACGTTCCTTGCCGTTTACAGCAGTGAAGCTGTCCGAATACACAGGCGCTGTCGATATATCTACAGCCTCGCATATAACGTGTTCGGACATATCCACATTGCCGATTTTTAATATCGTATCATTCATGCTTTAACCTCCGCTGGCGGTTTTAGCCCGCTTGTTTTCCTGCGCAACAACCTTAGCCACATACTTGCCGTCCAGATCAACCACCTTGTAAACAGGGCTGCCCGATGAAGCAGATGTGCGTTTGACCGCTGCAGATGTGTCCTGACTGTCCGCCGCCGTTGTGTTCGCAGCCGATGTATTTGCCGAAAGAGCCGCCGAAGAGTTGGCAGCAGATACATTCGCCGCCGCAGCGTCAACGTAATTGCCGTCAAAAACGTCCTTCATGGACTGCTCCCAGTTAGCCTTGAACGCTTCCATAAAGCTGTCGCCAAACAGCGTGCCTGCGTCAGTACCTAACTTCTCGAACTCCTCCGAATTTTCCGTCACCATGTTGGCAATGATGTTGCTTATGCCCTCATCGTCCTTGTACAGCGACCTGATTTTCGAGAGCTTCTTGGGGTCTTTCAGAAGCTGCGTTGCATAGTCCAGCGCCGCCTCCGGGTCTTGTTTGAGCAGCTCGGTTATAAGGCTGTCAGGCACATTCTTTTCATACAGCTCGGCGATTTTTGATGTCAGCTTTTTCTTGGCGGCAAGCTTTTTCTCAAATCCGCTAAGGTCTATCTTGTTTGACTTGGTTTTAGCCCCCGTCCGCTTGTCCGTTTCCTCGGAGCTGTTAAAAATATCGCCGCTTGAGGAAAGACTTTTCGCAAGACTGTCACGGGATTTTACAACACTGTCATATGCCTTTTCCACAGCGTCCTGCTGCTTTTTAGCAGCGGTCTCAGCCTCTTTCAGAGCCTTGTCATCATAGCTTTTCTGTTCTTTCAGCAGCTTGAGGTTGTAGTCCTGATACGTGTCCGAATTGTGGTCAAGGGTCTCGATGAAAGCCCGTTCCTGCTCCAGCAGCCAGCTATCGTCATAGCCCTTTTCCAGCTGTTCGGTTTCAATTTCTCGGAACTTGTCCTCGACGGAAGTTTTCAGGGCGTTTTCAGCGTCCTTTTTAGCCTGCTCCGCTTCTTTTGCAGCCTTTTCAGCTGCCTTTGCCTCGGTGTCCGCAAGCTTGTCATAATGGTCTGTTACCTTGTCATAAAGCTTCCACCACTCAGCGTCTTCCTCATTGTGGTACTGTTCGAGCAACGCCTTTCTGCCCGCCCAGTATTCTTCTTCCGTGACCTTGTGGACAGCATATTTGTCCTCCAGCTCCTTGAGCGCCGCATCAAGCATTTCCGACTTATCTACCACGCCGTCAACGCCTGCATCGGGCATACTGTCAGCTCCGCTGCCTTCCACATCGGCAGTGCCGTCAAGGGCGCCCGCAATATCACCGTTTGTCTTTTCAATTTCGGAAACGGCTTTTTTCCTTGCTTCGGTCAGGTCATCAATGGTCGCATCTACCGCTGTGAGGCTGCTGCTCAGATACTTTTCAACGCTCGTCTCGCCCGACATATCCATTTCTGTCTGCATCCACTTTGGCAGCAGATCATAATCAAACGACCCGTTTTCCTGAGCTGTAAGGAACGCATCGTTCCATTCGCCCAGCTTTCGGGTGTTGTCCGCTATCATTTTGTCAAGCTGTTCCTGCGTAAGACCGTCGTAGCGTTTTATGCGCTCCGCCTGTGCCTGCGCAGCCTTTTCCACTGCATTGCTGTCACCGCTGAGCGCATTGCTGAGAGCCTCCTGCATATTTTTATACATATCGGTTCCTACGCTTTCCCAGTCGTAGTTTATGATATTGTCTGCGATATGGTCACACAGGTCAAGCGCAAACTCAATGATGTCGGGAATGGCACTGACAAGAGCAGTGTTCAGCTCCATGAGTATCTGCGGAGCCTTTGCCAGTAGTATCGGCAGGGAATTTATCAGACCGTCAGCAAGACCTATGATTATGTCCTCGGCAGCCGAAATAAGCTTGTCAGTGTTATTTATCAGCGTTTCCGTGATGGTCAGCACCGCATTTACAACAGCGGGTATAAGCGTGTCCAGATTGTCGGAAATGCCCTTTGCAAGAGCCGTTATAATGTCCACAGCCCCCTGCGTTATAATATCGGCGTTGGAAAGTATTGCCGTTATAAGCGCCGTGCAAAGGTCAGCCGCAGAAGATGCAAGGCTGGGAATTGCCGAGATAAGCCCCGACAGCAGAGTGTTTATTATCTCATCTGAGTTTTCCGTAACAATGGGTATGGCAGTGTCAGCAACGGCAGAAAGCGTGTCAAGGAGCGCCGCAATAAGGCTGTTAGCGCCCTCAATAACGGAAGGCAGCATCTGTTCCAGCGTGTCGGGAATAAGGGGGAGAAGATTTTCGGTAAGCTCTGTAATGCCCGTCGCCATCTGCGGCAGTACCGCCATAATGCGGGGCATAAGGTTGTTCGAGAAATTCAGAACACTGTCGATAAGAGCCGAGATAAGCTCATCGAAATCCTGCGTCGGGTCAGCCATACCCGTAAGCATATTCTGCCACGCCGCCGTCATACTTGCCATGGATCCCTGCAAAGTGTCGGCACCCTCAGCCTGAGCATATCCCGAAAGCCCCCGCATCTCAATGTAGTCAACAAGAGCGTTCTGGCAGTCAGCAAGGTTGTCAATAGTGTATCTTGTTGCATCTCCCTGAGCTTCCTTGTATGCGTTTACCTTGTCGATAAGCTCCTGAAAGCCCTCTTTTGTGGGGGTGATGCCTATCTGCAAATTATCGAGCATTGTGTAGTTGTTTTTCATAATGCCGTTAAAAGCATTCTGAACATTCTCAGCTGTATTGCCCGTAGCCGCCACGATATCAGCCTCGGCAGTGACTATTCTGTCGGCAAGCTTTGCCGCACCTATCTCATCGTCGCCCATAGCGGTTTTTAAGCCTATGGCAAATCCGTTTACCTGTTCAAGATAATCGTTCTGGGACATCTGAATGTCCTTGTAAGCGGTCTTGGCTTTTTCCGCAATGAAGTCATAAGCCTCACCGAACATCAATTTCGCACCGCCTGCAAGCTGCTCATAATCGCCGAAACTTGCGATAGCTTCCTTTGCCAGGGCACCTACCGCAGCAGATGCAGCAGCCGAAGCAGTAACAGCAGCTTTTGTGATCATTCCAAGAGCCTTCTGAGCCGCCGAACCGATTTTTTCATAGGCATTTGTGCTTTTGTTTGCTGCCGATTCTGCCTCATTACCCACTTCCTGAGTGGCACGAGTTACCTCTCTTGTGGCTTCCGTTGTTGTTTCTGCACTTTCTCCTATTCTGCTTACGGCTTCTGCCGCATTATTTGATACCGCTTCGGTTGCCACAAGGCTTGCGTTCATCTGTGCAATACGCTCAGTAGCCGCAGCGTTCTGAATATTAAGCGTGACAAGCTTGTCTGCGGTTTGCTGTATCTCATGCTGATACCTTTGAAATGCTGCCGCCGAAATATCGCCGCTCTGCCGTGCAGCTGACATATCAGCCTCCATAGCTTTTAATTCCGCAAGCTTGTTTTCAGTAGCCTGTATCTGCTGCGAAAGACGCTGCTGAGAGCTTACAGCGGCTTCATATGCTTCCTGTGAAATAGCCGCTGACTGTGCCGTAGTCTCTACCGCAGCAGCGGCAGTACTTGCAGCAGCTGCGGCGGTTTCGGCTGATGCCGCTATTCCGTTCATCGCAGCTTGCGTCGCAGATGCGTTTTCAGCAGTGCTGTTTACTGCTTCCGCAATACCGCTAACAGACTGAGCAGTCTGATTTGCAGTGCTTTTGGTGTTGTTCAGAGCGGCTCGAAGCCCTGAATCATCGCCTGTAATACGATAAACTATCTCACCAACCGTCACCTGCCCTCACCTCTCATTCTCTCCATAGCCTCTCTGTGAATGCGCTCCACCTCGTCAAGCATAGCCCTGTCCCTCTCGGCAGCCGTCTTGTATCTTGGCGCCTGCTTCTTTTTCAGCGCAAAAATACGTTTGAGCCTTGACACCCTCGACCTTTCCGCAGAGGACTTTATTTCCGAAAGGCTTTCGGCCCTTATACCGATTATCCTTTTCAGCCTGCATTCATCGGGCAGACCCCGAAACAATGCGCAGAAATCGAACCAGTGAAGCTTTGCCGTGTTCAGGTCAATGCCGTAGTGCCCGAGAAAATCCGCATAGAAATATGCCTCGTCCTCCGAGAAGTCAAACGACGGCTCATGTGACCCCATGGCAGATGTCCCCTTGTTCCTCGCTCCGGGCGCAAGACCCGAAATGTAGAAGTCCGTCATAGCGTCAGCCGCAGCCTTCTCCGAAACGCCCTCAGGCAGCCCCGCAAAGTAAAAACGCCCCGCAAGCGCACAGGCCTTGTCAGCGTCCTTGTCCGACATTGCCTCCGAGTAATCGCACATTATGCGGAAATCGGGGTCAACGGGAACGGGGATACTGTCAATGCTTATGACCTTTGGCTTCGGGCAAAACAACATTTTTCTCACCTGCTATCCTCTGCATAAACGCAGTGATCTCATCGTAAATGTACTTGAGTACAGCATATCTTTCAACGATGTTCGGCAGCCTGTCAGCAAATATCTTTGAGGCGGAACCGTCTCCGAGAATGCTGTCAATGGCATTGTCAAAAGCGGAGATCACCTTTTCCTCATCAGCCCCTCCGTCGTTTTTCAGGCTCAGAAAGGTGTCTTTTATGCTTCCCAGCCTGTTAACGAGCGGCTTCTGAAAGACAACAGGATACTTTTTGTCCTCTACCTCGATAACGCAAATGCGGTCAGTGAATTTAAATCCCATAATATAACCTCCGTTTTTTTATGAAAAAGCGGCACACGGGAAATCCCCGCATACCGCAGTTTCGGAATTTACTCAGCAGCCTTAGAATAATACTTGTCAGCCGCAAACTCAGGAGAGCTCTCACCCTTTTCGAGCTTCACGAAAGCACCGTTCTTTCTCTCATAGTAACTGTCATACTTGGAAGCCCAGTCAGCAGGAGACACCTTAAGAGCAGTGTAACCGCCAAAGCCCATATATTCAAGCTTTGTGGGCTCAGCGGCAGCCTTTTTGATGCTGCCGCCTACGGAGAGGTTTTCCTCGGGAGCACCCGAACCGTCATCATCGAGAATAAGAGAACCCGAGCCGATCTCGCCCTCACCCGTAAGAATATTGAACCACGCATATCTTACAATAGCGGCCTGACCCTTTGCGTATTTCATATCAAATGAAGTAACAAAGTCCTGGAAGGGGTCGCCCTTGTAACGGTCGCACTTGAATGTGATAGTTCTCTGATTGCCCGTCTTTGTGGAGCTTTCGCCGTGGTAGTAATAGCTGTTTGTCTTTTCCTTGGGATTAAGCGATGAAGAACGGTCTGTAAAGCCCATATATGCGACCGCAAAATCATCAACATCAGCGTTCTGCTCTGCCGAAACGTCAATAGCAAGAACCATCTGATCCGTAGTGATAAATCCCACAAATGCAGGGTTTGTCTTGACTTTCGCAAACATTTCCTTAAGTGTCATAAAATCATTCCTTTCATTTCTGTATAAAAAATGTAATTTCGATACCGGCGGTGTATATCCAGTACTGTTCATTGTGCATCGTTGGGGCAGGCAGTGAATTTACTTTTACCTTGACCTGTGAAATGCCCTCGATAACAGGCTTGGAAGCGGCAAGGGTCTCACATATGCCGCAGAGCTTTTCCACAAGCACAGCCTGCCTGTTGTTTGTGTCCATAGCTGAAACGGAAAATATCACCGACTGAATTTTGCTCCCGTCGTAATATTTTTTGATGTTCTTGTTTCCTGCATAGATGATCGCACTCTGACCTGCCGCCGATACAACGCCTATCTCGTCAATGCCGCCCAGCCTTTTCAGCTCTGCGGCAATTTGGGTGTAAATATCTCCGTTCATCGGCTTATCTCCTCCTCATACGTCCGCTTGAAAACAGCCTGCCACTGGTCGCCATAATCGCTTTCAGCCCTTTTGCACCATTCGGGAGCTGCATTCGGATTTTTATGCTTTCTTGCAGACGGCAGCTTATACTGCTTTTCAGCATAGGGCATAGTCCATTTCAGTTCGCCATTGTTGAAGTCGCTGTGAATGACTGATGATTTTATCAGATCACCCGAATCCTGCTTGCAGAAATAATTGCAGTCTTTAAGTGCCTGCTCTGACGTAGCAAAAATCGCCTTGTCCATAGCGCCTTTCATATCGCCGCCCGATATGCCGCCCCTTATCTCAATATCCACCCTCACGTCATCACCACCTCCAGATGATGAATATCCCCCTGTGGTGTGAAGAACGTCTCCACCTCACTCACAACAAAGGTCTCACCGTTAAAAATAACCTCGTCCCCCGTCTCAAAGGAAACATCATTGGGCACGGAAGAAAAAGCATCAAAATACATCTTTGCCCTTACCTCGGGAATATCGCCCCCGAGAGAGAAACGCTGAGAACGGCAAGGCTCAATGTAAACAAAATTGATGTCCGTCTCAAGGGTCTCACCCTTGCCGCCCCACCCGTCCGAGCTTAACTTCTCAATAAGTCTGACCTTGTGGGGAAGATAGCAGCGGGGAATAGGGGATATCAGCAACATACGCCGCACCCCCTGTATAAAAGTCCCGCCCGTTCAAGGTAACTCTCAGCCCGAGAGCATATGCCCCTCGCCGCCGCAGAACCGCCGCCCGAAGAAGAGCCACCCGAGGACATCGAGAACGAGCCGAGAGTGAAGCTCTGCGCCGTACCCGATACCGACATAGCCCAGGCATCAATGCCGCCGCACAGCCCCATATATTCAGCCTGTGCGCATACCGCAAGATCAAACTGCCTCATCTCCTCTTCCGTCTCGGGAGCACGGAGAATAAAGCAGTTTATCTCGCTTTCGGCTCTCGTCAGCAGGCGGTCAAGGTCGGGATAGTCCATACCGCCGAAAACGTCATAATAAAAATCCGTACTGACCGCCATACTCTCACCTTTCCTTAAGCCTTAAGCATCGCAGCAGTCACGGTGATATAGCCGACAGTGACCGCCTTGCTGTCCGAGTTAAAGCAAACTACCTCGATAACATTGCCCTCGGCAGCTGCGATCTCGGTAGTGCCGCTGGTAAGCGCTGTGCCTGCATATGCGGTGGAAGTCTCGCCGTAAACAGCCCTTGCGGAAGGATTTACCTTGTACGCATAAGTGCCACTTGCATCGCCGCCTGCCGCAACGGTAATAACAGTCTTGCCCTTTGTGCTGCCTGCCGCTGCTGTGAGCTTAAGAGATCCGGGAGCATATACCGCACGGATAGCCACGCTTCTGAGCACCTTGTGAGCATATGCGATTCTTCCCTGTACCGCACTTGCACCGATGTACTTGCCCGAGCCGTTCATGTCCTGGAGATGTACGGGAACGGAGAACTCTTCCGCTCTGGTCGCAAATCTGGGGTGGCCTGCGATCATTGCCAGACCCGCAGTCCTGTCATTCCACTCGATAACGTTAAAGCCCGCAATGCGTCCCACGATACCGCTCTGAACTACGTTGTCGCCCAGAGAAGAAGCCTTGACGAACTCAGGGGACTTAAGGATAAATGAGTAGGTCGCAGGGGTAACCAGCAGATAGCGTCTGCCGTCATCGGGAATATTGGCCTCGCTCATCTGCTGCCTGATATCCACGATATCGCTGTAAATGCCGTCAACGGTAAGCGCACCGATGTTGGTAACGGTAGCGCCTGCGAGAAGTACGGTAGCGCCGTCAGTGTCCTCAGCAACGGCAAGGGCATAGCCTGCACTGTCAAGTCTTTCCGCAACAAGGTTGTCGGGGACAAGCTGCGCATCGTAGCCGTCGATAAGCTCATTTACTGCCTTTTCCTTGTCGATGGGGAAGTTGATGTAAGATGTGCTGCCGTGCTTAACGGGAATGCCGTTTGCACGGTCGTAGTCCGATACCTCCACCTCCGCATCTCTTACGGGGATCTTTACAACGCCCGCCTTGGGGCTGCCCTCGTAGTCTGTGTTAAATACAACGCCGTTTTTCAGCTTGTTTTCCTGACGAATTTTTGCCAGGACCAGAGCCGAATATCTTTCCTGTGCTTCATGTGCCATAAATTACATTCCTCCTGTTTTTAGATTTTTATGTTGGGATTTTTCGCAAGGAACGCCGCCTCTACGCCCGAAGGCTGCTTGCCGCCGTTCCCGAAGCTTACCCCTGTGGTGACACCCTGAGGGGCGCTTTTCGCAGAGCAGAAAGAAGGGTATTTTGAGATGACCGCATCAATAGCCTTTTCAATGGGCATATCGTCCGATACCTTTGCCATGGCAAGGGCGATAACGTCATCTACAGCCTCGGCAGTTACGCCCTTGGAATAAGCGCAGCACTTAGCCTCAGCCGCCGCAAGCTTCTTCTCAGCGTCCGCCCTGCCATTTTCTGCAGCGGATATCTTTTCCTGTGAAAGCTGTTCGGCAGTTTTCCGGCTGTCCTGCCACTTCCGAAACGCTTCCATCTCTTCCTTTGAGGGCTGTCCCTTTGCCTGCCTTTCAAGTCTCTGCTTGACTATTGCGTCAAGCTCTGCCTGGGTAAATGTTTTTGCCGTCTGCTCAGGCTCAGACGTAGATACAGCCTTTTCAGGGAGATTTGCTCCGCCCTTTACAGCCTGTGTGGGATCACCTCCGTAGGCTCCCGTGGAGCCATTTTCAGCCTTGTTGGTTTCGGCTACGGTTGTGTTTGTTTCTGCCATTATGATTACCTCCGTTTATAGCCTGTCGGCTTGTTTTTTCCGTCCTCAGTTTAACGCCGTAAGTACGTTTAGGGCATAAAAAAAGCAGCCGTAAAGCTGCCGATTTACTGTTTAACCCCTCGATTTCGAGGGGGTTATGTTTTGGTGGAGCCAACAAAACGTGATTTATAGCCATTTTGTTGAGGTCAGCTGAGGAATTACAGTGCAACGCCCTCAATTACTGCTCTTGCCTGCAATATAGCGATATAATCTTCCATCGT